>OAVI01000504.1_pt1 | contig 12768 bp, 10 predicted proteins | sample 1476381 | NCBI WGS metagenome assembly OAVI01 (sample SAMEA2580083, study PRJEB22360) | human gut metagenome | biome: human gut; feature: human-associated habitat; material: faeces | place: Denmark | collected 2008/2010 | reverse complement strand
ACGAAACGTGATGGTGCTTTCCGGTTCCGAGCAAGGCATCGATCTTATCGTGCGTGCATTCGTCAATCCTGGCGACTGCGTGCTGGTCGAACAATCCACGTTCTTCCCGGCATTGCAGACCTTCCGCTCGGCGGATGCGCGCATCATCGGCGTTCCAGTGGACGAGCACGGTATGCGTACAGACCTGTTGGACGGCTATTGCGCGCGATTCCGGCCCAAGCTCATCTACACCGTCCCGACGTTCCAAAACCCCACCGGTACCACGCTGCCGCCCGAACGACGCAGCGAACTCATCGACGTGGCGCGGCGCTATCAGTGTCTGATCGTGGAAGACGATGCTTACGGCGATTTGTGGTACGGCGGGGAATCGTCCGACGCACATCGCCCCATACCGCTTAAGGGCATGGAGAATGCGGGATACGTGATGTATTTGTCGACGTTCTCGAAAACCGTCACTTCGGGCCTGCGCACGGGATGGGTTGTGGCCGACCCGCATGTGATTAACCGGCTGGCGGCTCTGCGGCGCATGGTCGACCAGCATACGAGCACGTCATCGCAGCGCATCTGCCTGGAACTGCTTAAAGAAGGCCGCGTCGCCGAACATTTGCGCGGTTTGATTAAGGCTTACCGCATTCGACGAGATGCAGCAATCGCAGCATTGGAGCGGTATGCGCCGGATGAAGTGTATTGGACCGTGCCTGCAGGCGGCTACTATATTTGGGTTTCCTTACCGGACGGCGTGCGCTCTCTGGATGTATTGGAATCCTGCCGTTCCCAAGGCGTCACGTTCATGCCGGGCAGCGTGTTCGACGTTGACGAAATGGATGATTCCCACATCCGTCTCAACTTTGTGCGCCCGGATGCTGCTGACATTGATACCGGCATTCGAATCATTGGCGAGACGATAGCACAGATGTAGCCAAGTGACTGGCTCATTGCGGTTGTCGAGTTTTTTTGATGGCTGCATACCCACATCGATGGGTGCATTCGACGAATGAATAAGCGAGGAAGCCATCATCAGTTCGCTGTGGCATGCGCATAGCGTTGTCGGGCGAACGGGGCAGACCACGTGGTCGTTGCGTGACCTGGCCGATCGAGCCGGCATCGCATTGCCCCTGGCGTAGTGGCGAGGTGGCGCAGTAACGAGTCACGCCATCGCGAGCCGATGATGCGAAATGCGGAACCGGTCGCGGCCATCAACGGCTATCATACATGCGGAAGCAACGATACGTTGGCGTCAGCACATCCATCTGACTCCAGAAAGGGACACGATATGACCACATCCTCCGTTTCGCCGGTGACCACTGAACTGGCGGGCAGCGAAACCGGCATCACGCTTGTCATTCACGCCGGAGCGGGCAGTCGTGGCAAGCACAGCACGCCTGAACGCATCGCCCAGGTCGAACTTGATCTGCAGCGCGCCCTCGATGCCGGATACCAGTTGTTGGAATCCGGAGCACCGGCGCATGAGGCTGTGGTCGCCGCCATCCACGTCATGGAAGACGCTCCCGAATTCAACGCCGGCCGTGGTGCCGCCCTGACCAGCGATGGCATCGCCCAGATGGACGCCTGCCTGATGACCGGCGATGGCGAGGTCGGTGCGGTCACCGGCGTAAGCACCGTGAAGAACCCGATCGATGCGGCGCGTGCCGTCAAAGAGCAGACCAAGCATGTGCTGTTCGCGGACCCGACCGATGCCGAGATCGCCGATTGGGGCGTCGCGACCGAAAGCAACGAGTACTTCATCACCGAACAGCGTCGTCAGTCCTTGGCCGAGGCTCAGTCCGGTGGCGATGAGTGGGAGAAGCATGGCACCATCGGTGCCGTGGCGCGCGATGCCGAGGGCAATATCGCCGCTGGCACGTCCACTGGCGGCATCACCAACCAGATGCACGGTCGTGTGGGTGATTCGCCGCTGCCCGGTTGCGGCACGTTCGCCAACCAGTCCACGGTGGCGGTGTCCTGCACCGGCATCGGCGAGGCGTTCATCAAGGTGGTCGCCGCCCATCAGGTGTCGGATCGTGTGCGTTTCTCCGGCGAGAACGTCGAGGATGCCGCGACGGCCACTTTGGACGAAGTCGCCGCGCATCATGGCGATGGCGGCATGATCGTTCTGCCGGCGGTCGGCCGTGGCGTGGTCGCCTACAACAGCGAGATGATGAACTTCGGATACCGTAGCGCGCAAGGAGGTAAGGTGCAGGGCTGATTGCCCCCTGTATTGCGGCATATATCATAATGGCCGGTGTGCTGCGGATTCTTGGTAAGGAATCCGCCGATCAGTGCGGCAGTGCGCGCTACTTGGTGATCGTGTTGTACGTGGGCATGTTCGTGTAATCGAACTGCACGTTCTTCACGTTCTGTGCAGACACGGCGGCGAAACGTTTGACCGGGAATACTGGGGTAATACGCAACTTCATCGCTCCTCTTCCTCGAATGAAACTATGTTCCATTGGTATGAGCCAGCCACGTACGGTATTCGTGTCTGGCCTGCCACACAATGATGCAGCCGTATATACGGGCACAGCATTGCGCGGCAGTTCATTGTATGGAAGACATGCAAACTCAATGTTTCCTTGTCCAAATAAAAAAACGAGCGCGGCTGATGTGCGGCACCGGTCCAAAAACTCATGTCCGCCAGCGCAACGCGACTACGTACCTTATGCTGGTCTGCGCGTAAAATAGAATGGTTGCGATATTGGGTTATTCACGGAGGAATGGATGCGACGCTGGCTGATCAATGTAGCCAAAAATGAGACGATTCTCATCGTCGCCGCAATACTCGCCCTGATTTCGTGTTTCATTGTGCCGCCGGACGCCGATTACAAAAGCTACATTCACGCCAGCACCATCAGCCAGCTCATCTGCCTGATGATTGTGGTGTGCGGATTCCAGCGTATCGGCGTGTTCCGCATCATCGGTTCGCGATTGCTGGAGAAGGTCAGCACCATGCGCGGACTGGTCATTACGCTTGTCGCTTTGACGTTCTTTTCCGCGATGTTCATCACCAATGACGTTGCGCTGGTCACGTTTGTGCCGTTCGCGGTGGCCGTGCTCATCATGGCTGGGCAAGAGGATAAGACCATCCTCGTGGTCACGCTGATGACCATTGGCGCGAACGTGGGCAGTATGCTCACCCCGATCGGCAACGCGCACAACCTGTATCTCAAAGCCCTGACCGGCATGCCGACCATGGAATTCCTCGGCATCATGGCACCGTATTCCGGCACGGCGGCCGTGTTGCTGGTCATCGTGATTTCCGTGGTGTTTGGCGGCAAACCGGTCGGCGACCTGGGCGACCTCGAAACCGGCGTGCTGGCTCCCGAGCGCAACAAACACCAGCCCGACGAGATTCGTATCACCGGCTACGGCGCCGGTTATGGCGGCTGGCGCACCATCGTCTACTCGCTGCTGTTCATCGTCTGCCTACTGGCCGTCTCCGACGTGATTCCCCTGTGGGTGATGTGCGTGATCGTGGTCGTCGTGTTCCTGTTCACCGATCGGCGCGTATTCAAATACGTGGATTGGGGACTGCCGCTCACCTTCTGCATGTTCTTCATCTTCATCGGCAACATGAAACGCGTGCCCGAGTTCTACCAGCTGGCGCGCTCGCTGGTCGGCATCCGCTGGAAGTGGCGGTCGGCTCCAGCCAGGTCATCAGCAATGTGCCCACCACGATTCTGCTTTCCGGCTTCTGTGACCAATGGCGCGATCTGATCATTGGCACCAATTTGGGCGGCATGGGTACGCTCATCGCCTCGATGGCCTCGCTTATTTCTTACAAGAACGTCGTGCGCCAGTACCCGCACAAGAAAGGCCGGTATCTGGCCGTCTACTCCGCCGTCAACGTTCTGTTTTTGGCCGTATTGCTGACCTTGAGCTGGATCATCGAGCCGAGTTTCTGAGCCCGGCCATCTCCACCCCGCTGACGGGGGCTGCCGGCGAAGCCGACTGGGGGGTCTCCCGCGCGTATACGGTGGGGGAGCCGGTCAGTCGGCTCATGGCCGACTGCGGGATGTCGTGGATGCGGCCGATGGTGGCATCCAGCGTGGATACGCCGGCTGCGGTGGCTGTGTTGGATGCAGAGGTGATGCTGGATACGCCGACTGCGGACGATGATACGGACGCAACCATCGGCTGACGATAGGCGTTGGAGTTGCGGGCCAGCCGGGCAAGCGCAGGGCGCTGCCTGCGGAACAGATTGATAAACATCCCGCACCCTCCTTCATCGTTGGCCGGCGGTCTTCTGGCCGCCGTGGTTTCCATCCTGCCCTCCTGCGCTTGTATTCGCTATGGGGGATAGCCCCTATTATTCCCTGAATCTGCACGATTCCCCCTCATCCTTGAGGGTGATTCTAATGGCAAAGGCATCGGCCTAATGGCCGATGCCAATCAGCGCAGCGCCCTGAGCGTGACGCTGTACGGCTTGATCTTCATCGCCAGCAATGAAGACGGCGACGGCAATGTGTAAGCCCGACGTTCCGGCACAATCGCCCCCGAAGCCTCGCCGCGGTATCCGATAGTGGTCTTCGCCGTCGGATTGGCGTTTAACGTCGTCACCTCCAAACGCACCGGTCGCGATGGCGAGGCGCCCAGCCCGGCCAGTCCGCGCGCGATTTCCAACGTCACATCCACCGGGGAATCGGAGATATTGACGATTTTGATGTAACGGCAGGCGTCATCCCTGTCATGCCCGGTGGCGCTGACATACAGATGTTTGGCGGGGCGTGACGCGGTCTGCTCGATGGACACGGCATACGTCGTGTCGCCCAGATGCGTGGAAAACAGCCGCTCCACCTCATAATTCACCGTGGGGTTCACATGCGCCGGATTGAATTCGATAAGATTCTGCGCCCACCCCTTGGCCGGGATATGCGCGAGCAGCGGCGCATAGGAGGTCATGCGCACCACGTCGGAATTGCGCTCGCAGCCGGTCAGGAACGCGGCCTCGCCGAGTGCCGACTTCCACGTGTTCGCGCCTTGTTCGGTCTGTGGTTGGCCGGCAAAATAGCCGTTGGCTGAATATTCGCCGAAATAGACGCCGGCGCCGCAACGCGGGTAAGCGTCGAATCGTGACGCCTGGGATGCAAACCATTCGGGGGAGTGGTAGGAATGCTCGTCGACGATAATCGCGTCACCGGTGGCGGAATCATGTGCCCCGGAATCGGTTGCGGCCAACGCTCGCGCATGGTCCCAGCTGCGTTTCATCGCCGGCTGGAAGGGGAACAGTCCGGCGCTCATCACACACAGCATATCCGGGTATCGTTCGTGAATGGCCTCGCTGATCATGTCAAACTTGGCCACGTAGTCAGCCCCGAAGTTTTCGTTGCCCACGCCGATCATGTCCAGGCCGAACGGTTCTGGATGGCCCATATCACGCCGGACCGCGGCCCACGAGCTGGACTCCGGATCGCCATTCGCGAATTCGATGAGGTCCAGGTAGTCCTGAATCACATTGTTGCGGAAGGTGGCCGAATTGATATCCATGTGGCGCGGATCGCGGCCGGGCGACTGGCATGCGATGCCGGCGAACAGAGTGGGCAGCGGCTTGGCCTTGAGGTCCTCGCACAGGCAGAAATATTCGTAGAAACCGATCTGATAGCTCTGCGAATAGCTGGAACCATCCGGCATCTTGAACGACCACATCGAATACTGTTGGCGTCGCGCGGCCAGAGAGCCGACGGTATCCTTCCAGCGATACTCATTGCCGGGCGTCACACCTTCGACGATGCAGCCGCCGGGGAATCGCAGAAACGCTGGATGCAACGCCTGAATGGTCTCCACCAGATCGCGGCGCAGCTTGCCGTAACGCCATTTCGGGTCGCCCGCGCCCCAATAGTCCGCATCCATGAACTGCACCAGATCCAGATCGAACGTGGTGCGTTCGCCGGCGTCAATGGTGATACGCAGCTTGCCGTAATCGGTGTTCAGTCCGGTTACGTCGGCGTTGAACCGGTACCAGCCGTCACGGCCGATGACGATGGCACCATCCGACGAATCCGGACTGATCGAAACGCCGGAATCCTGCGCATTGGCACCATCGTCCTGCCTCAGACCGGTCTCTTCCGTATCGTCAAGCGGATCGGAGTCCACGATATACGACAATCGAGTGGTGCTGGTGAGCGGCAGACCGTACCTATCGACCACGCCGACGGACAGCTTGGCCCGCCCATGAACCGGACGTACCGCGAGACTGACGGAATAGGTGTGGTCGGCGACGATGGAGAACGCGGGCTCGCCCCCGTTGTCGCCGCCTCCGTTATAGCCGAGGTTTTCCAGATATGCAGGGCCGGTTTCGGAAGGAACATCGGACGTGATGCGAGCGTATCGGCTATGTGCGTGAATTGGCGGGGCGGGGCAGTCGGTGGTCACCCGCTGGCCGTGAATCCCGCGTATCTCACTGCCAAGGCTGGCGGCGGAACAGTTGATGAAATCCCAGAAACGCAGGGAATCAGCCTGCGTACGCCACCGTTCGGCACCGGCCATACGCCACGTGTGATGGTCGAGATAAACGCCGTCAAAACTGTAGTTGTTCACCATGTTGGCGTTCAGCCCGCCATCCGCACCATGGTTGATGTCCTCGAAGAACACGCCGTACAGCCGCCCGCTTGTGTGATGGGTGGGGCTTCCCACGCTAATCCGCACCATGGTTTCGATTGTAGAGGGAATGGAGCGGAAAGGTAAACGGAAGAGTTCGCTCACCGTTCATGTTGCGGTCAATCCAAGTCGACTGTTCGCCGGTATACAGCCGGTACCCTCGAAACAGGAATGGAAAATACGGACGACTAGGAGCGCGGCTGTGCAATCCTCGGTGGGAATACGTGAGCGCATCGACCACGTGTATCCGTCGCTGCGTCCGGCGGAGCGCGCCGTGGCCCAGTATATTCGGAATCATATCGAGGAGGCGGCCGACCTGACCGTCGGCCAGATGGCCGACATCGCCCACGTCAGCCAGCCGACGGTGATTCGTTTCGCCCGCAAGCTCGGCTTCGGCGGTTACCGTGAACTGCGGTACGTGTTGCGCAACCCGGCCGCCGAACACAAAGTGACCTTCAATCCGCTGGCCGGATTCGATCTGAATCCGTGGGATGGCGAAGATGAGATTCCCGGCAAAGCGGCCTATGGCGCGAAGGCGCTGATCGATGAGCTGCACAGTGCGTTGGACCCCAAGGCCTATCGCAAGGCGGTCGCCCTACTCGCCGAATCGGAGTTCATCGATATTTTCGGCGTGGAGAACTCGTTGACACCGGCGATGGATCTGTTCACCAAGCTCGGCTACCTGGGACTGACATGCCGTCTCAATACCGACGCTTACCTGCAGCAGATCGGTGCCGGGCACCTGCCCCACGGCGCTGTGGCCGTCGCCTTCTCCCATTCGGGCAGTTCGGCGGATACGGTCAAAGCGTTGCGATTGGCGAAGTCGCATGGCGCGAAAACCATCGCCATAACCAATGCCATCGGCGCGCCGCTGGCCAGCTGGGCCGACGTGACGTTGCTGACGGGTCGTGACTCGCACACGATCTATGGCAATGCGATTTTCTCGCGCGTGGCCGATACCGCGCTCGTGGACATGCTGTACATGGGCGTGATTCTGTCCGGCTATGGCCGGTTCTCCACCGCGCTCGACGAATCCGGTCGCATGATTCGCGACCGCGTATTCGAGAACTGAGCTGCTGCTTTATCGTGCCTTGGGCTGTATTGCTCTGGTCGTTGCTGCTTGGGTTGTTGACGATTTGGTCGTTGTCGCCCTGGTCGCTACCGTCCTGAGGCATGTGCCAGCGAATACGTAGTGGACTTGGCGTGCGTATGACGTTCGATCTTGCCGCTCAACTCCAGCTGGTCCAAGAGCTGCGTCATCTGATCCTTGTTCAGGCCAAGCGCTTTCTGCATGGTTTTACGGCTGAGCTTCACACCGCGGAACGCGAGGAAATTGAGCGTGAACTGTTCCAACGTTTGAGGCGACGGTTCCAGCGTCGCTGTATCGAGCGGGCGGGTACTGGCCTGATCGTCACCGTCCGGGCGTTCGCCGAATCCACTGCCGAGAATCAGCGTCTGCAGTGGCGCGCAGCCGATGATGCGTGCGCCGGCCAAAGCATCTGCGGCGTTATCCGTCATGCGCTGAATCGTGGGGAATGAGTACATTTTGGCATGCTGTGCTTCGTCAGTGGTGCTGGGCGCGGCGGAAGCATCGGCATCGGTCCGATGCGAGGACGCGGCCTCGGCCGATACAGGGATAGGCAGTACCATTGCCACCGAAGTGGGGCCCACGCGCAGTTGCGGACTGACCGCGCTCTGCGCGTAGGCGTCCATAATGCGTTGAATGCCGGTACCGCAGTTCTCGCAGAGGCCCAAATCGGCGAACAATTCAGCCAAACGCGGGGTGCGTGGCTGGCATACGCCGTTGAGTAGATCGTTGATTTCCAAACCATCGGTCAGGCCGCCGAGCGACACGATTTCCAAGCGGGAATCGAAGATATTGATCAGTGTGGGGCCGGAGTACGTGTAATCGCGATGTTCCAGTGCGTTGACCAATGCTTCGCGCAGGGCTATGGCCGGGTATTGGCCGGATTCGTTGATGCCGTTCAGCAGGGCGCTGGCTTGGTCGAGCTGGCGCAGCACCGAGCCGGTGAATGTGTGACGTTCGCGAATGGCGTTTTTGCCATTGCCCTCGAAAATGGTGGCCTTGATAACGAACGGGCATTGGTTGGACAGCAGGGTGGCAAGCGACGATTCGGTGGTGCTGGTGAAGGTGTTGTTGGTGCCGGTGTTGGTGATGCTGCCGGCGGGGACATTACCGGCATCGGCAGAGACGGATGCAGCCATGTTGGTCACAACCGGGCTTTCCCAATCCTTGCCTTCACTGGCAAAACGACCCTGTGCGTATGTGAAAGTGAGCTCACCGCTATCGCCTGCGACGGTCTGGCCCGATGCGGCGTGATCTACGTTGCTCTCCGTTGTCCCCATATCGCCGATGGTACCGGTGCAAGCCGACGTTACGCCGAGGTGTTTTACACCCCTACGGCTAGACTTACACGAGTTTGGCCCCGTAGCTCAGCTGGATAGAGCATGTGACTTCTAATCTCAAGGTCGACGGTTCGAGCCCGTCCGGGGTCACGATGTAATAAGCCCTTGGTCCCTCATCGTTTGTGAGGGGCAGGGGCTTTTGAATATTATGCCGGTCTGGGTCCGTCTGGAGCCTGAACCGTCGACCTCGAGATCAGCGGTTATATGCTCATCACCACCATCCGGGAACACCCTTAAGGGGTGCGTCTCCTGCATAACGGCTATACTCTGACTTGAGATGTGCTGGATAATAACCAGCTATCGCGCGTCCGCCAATGGCGACGAACGAGGGAAGAAGGCCCGTGCCACGAGCAATCATCGAGGTAAGAAACCTACGCAAGGAATACCCCGTCGAGGATGAGACGGTGGTGGCGCTTGACCGTGTCAATCTCAGTATCCCGCAAGGCCAGATCTGCTGCATTTTCGGCGAATCCGGCTCCGGCAAATCCACGCTGCTCAACCAGTTGGCCGGCATGGAAAAACCGACGCGCGGCGGCGTGAGAATCGGCGGCGTACCCGTCAGCAAACTCGACGAGCGTGAGCTGGCGGCCTTCCGCCAGAAGCATCTTGGCTTCGTATTCCAGTCGTACAACCTGCTGCCCAATCTGACCGCGCTGGAAAACGTGGCGATGCCGTTGATGTTCCGCGGAGTGCCCAAGGAGCAACGCGAGCGCGCGGCGCGTGGCGTACTCAAACGAGTCGGGCTCGGCCATCGTCTCAGCCATTACCCGCGCCAGATGTCGGGCGGCCAACAGCAGCGCGTCGGCATCGCCCGGGCGTTTGTGACCAAGCCCGAGGTGGTGTTCGCCGATGAGCCGACCGGCAACCTTGACTCCAAAACCAAAACCGAGGTCATGACGATGATCTGTGCATTCGCCCATGACTTCAACCAGACCATCGTGCTGGTCACACACGATCCGCAGATGGCTTCATACGCCGACCGCATCGTCACCTTGCTCGATGGCCGCATCACCAGCGATCGGCTCAACACCGACCTTTCCCGCCCAACTGTTCCGTCCACGCCGTCCGCCCAAAGAACCCAAGGAGTTGACCGATGAAGCACCTCTCCCACCGCACCATCGCCATCATCGTCGCGTTGCTCTCCACGCTGTCACTGGCACTTGCCGTCATCTCCCTTCCGCACCAGGCGTACGCAGTCGACGGCACAGACGGCACAAGCGGCACGAACAGTACGTCTCAGGGAAGCGACGGCGATTCCGCGCCAATCGCCGGCCCGGTGCCGAACATCATCGTCACCAACTTCACCTACGGCGGCGATTCCGTGGCCGCCGGCGCCGATTTCAACCTCGACTTCACCTTCCAGAACATGGGTCAGGTGGCGGTGACGAACATGGTCATCACCGTGGACGGCGGCGAGAGCTTCGCCATCGCGGGAGGCACGAACACGTTCTACGTCGACGCGCTGTGGGGCGGTTACGCCATGACGCAAAGCGTGCCGATGCAGGCGCTCGCCTCCGCGAAAAGCGGTGCCCAGCCCGTGACCGTGAACTTCCGATACGAGTATGTGGACGCCAGCGCCCGCTCCTCAAGCCAGTCCGATGTCAAGATTTCCGTGCCGATCAGTCAGCCTGACCGGTTCGAAATCAGTGATCCCGTAGTGCCCGACCAGGTGATCGCCGGTCAGGAAAACACGGTCACGATGGAATATGTGAACAAGGGCAAAGGCGATATCGCCAACGTCGAGGCCACGATGGAGGGCGAAGGTTTCGATGCCACGATGAAAACCCAGTACGTGGGCAATGTGGCTTCCGGCGCCACCGGCACGATTGGTTACGCCTTTACGCCGCACGCGTCAGGCGAGCTGAAGACCACGCTCAAAGTCACGTACGAGGATTCCGACGGGCAGACCAAAACCAAGGAATTCCCGCTCGCCATACCCGTAACCGATATGCAGCCGGTGGATGATTCCGACATGGCCGATCCGAACATGGACCAGAGCGCCAATCAGGGATTGCCGGTGCTGGTGTATGTGGTCATCGTCGTGATCGCCGTGGTCATTATCGTGGTGATTGTGCTGCTCGTGCGTCGCCGGCGCAAGCAGAAGGCCAAGAAGAACGATATTGATGAGGACTGGGATGATTGGTCCGAAGGCAAGGATGATAAGACCGATACCGACGTGACGGATGGTGCTGCGGCAGACACCGCTCCTATTGCACCAGCCTCACCGGCCGGCCCGTCCCACAAGGCCTGAAAGGCCCGACCATGCGATTCGGCGACATACTGCGGCTTTGCAGACAAAACCTATGGCGGCGTAAATCCCGTACGATTCTGACCGTGCTGGGCGTTATCGTCGGCTGCTGCTCGATTGTGCTCATGGTCTCTTTGGGCCAGGGCATTAACGAGCAGAACGAGAAGATGCTCAAATCGATGGGCGATCTGTCCATCGTCACCGTGTACACCAACGGTTATGCCGGTCCGATGGGCGGTGGCGGTTCGTCCGAGATGGGCGATACCAAGCTCGACGACAAGGCCGTGGAATCCTTCCGCGCGATGAGCGGCGTATCCGGCGTGACGCCGATGATGAACTTCCCTTATAACGTGACGGCCAGAGCCGGCGCGGGCGGCCGTTACCTCTACGATTACGTGCAGATCATGGGCATCGACATGACCCAGTTCGACCAGATGGGCTACAAGCTCGTCGGTGGCGAGAAGCCGGTCAAAAAGGATCAGGTGCTTGCCGGCGAATGGTTCGCCTATGGTTTCATGGACACCCTGAAGAACGGCGAACAACGCACCAGCACACGCGGCGGTCAGTATTCCTCATGCACGTTTGACCAGACCACCGGCCAGTGCGAGGAAGACCAGGACGAGGATCCGTTCTTCGATCCGCTCGCCACGCAAATCAGTCTGACCACCGGCACCAATTATCAGGGCGACCAGTACACCATGAACATGTACGGCGGCGGTGGCGGCACAGGCGGTGCGGGTGGCAACACCGCGGGTCAGTCGGAAAACGTCACCTTTGATGTGCGGGCTTCCGGCATTGTGGCGGGCGACTACAACAAGGGCTATGCCACCTCCGACGGTCTGGTCATGGATTTGCAGGCGTTGAAGGAACTGGCCGCCAAAGTCGATCCAGCCGCCGCCAAAAAAGCCACCGCCTATGATCAAGTGCTGGTCAAGGCCGCCGACCTCAAGTCCGTGCCCGAAGTCGAATCACAGATCAAAGCGTTGGGCTACGAGACCTCCTCCTATGAAGACATGCGTAAGTCGTTGGAAGAACAGTCGCGCGCGATTCAGCTGATTCTGGGCGGTATCGGCGCGGTTTCGCTGTTGGTTGCGGCCATCGGCATCGCCAACACAATGGTTATGTCCGTAACCGAGCGCACGCGCGAGATCGGCATTATGAAGGCGCTTGGCTGCTACGTTCGTGACATTCGCGTCATGTTTCTTGCGGAGGCCGGCGCGATCGGATTCTTCGGCGGATTGATCGGCTGCGTGCTGAGCGGACTGATATCGCTGGGCATCAACGTTGTCGGCGCGTTGTATGCGGGCGGCATGAGCGGCGGCATGTCTGGCGGTATGGTCAGCGGTGCCGGCGGGGGCTCCGGCGACGGTACCGGTGGCGGAACATCTATCTGGACCATACTCTGGCAGGCGATAGTTGGTGGCGAGAATGTGACCCGTTATTCGGTGATTCCGTGGTGGCTGGTCCTGTTTGCAGTGCTGTTCTCCACTATGCGAATC
>OAVI01000497.1_pt1 | contig 12914 bp, 13 predicted proteins | sample 1476381 | NCBI WGS metagenome assembly OAVI01 (sample SAMEA2580083, study PRJEB22360) | human gut metagenome | biome: human gut; feature: human-associated habitat; material: faeces | place: Denmark | collected 2008/2010 | reverse complement strand
CGACGAGCGTAAAAATCCAGTAAGCTAATGTAGCGAATCTGTTGTTATAGCACACATAATATACCCAACCATGTTTTCAGCAACAATTTGATTATACATTTTTTCTGTTTCATATTCTTTGTTCATTTTACAGCTAATTTTTTAATAACCCCACCAATCCCTTTTGTTATAATTACTGCTTTTATAAATCAAATTATCATTTTTGATAACTAAGATTTGCATTTTATCAGTCGGTACACTCATTTCCCCTTTCTCTGTTTTCAGACTTGCTCCGGTGGGCTTTCCTTCACTGCCAATATGAATGGTAAAATCACCTTTGGGCAACTTGCCTTCACCATACAACTTGTCGTAAAGCTCCACAACTTCAAAATCATCCCTCTGTGGATAATCACTGCCGAATACCTTTTCAAAAGCAGAAAGAATCATTTGCTCGTCAAATACGAATCTAACTTCATATTGATCCTTACCTGCTGTCCAACTTATATATATATTACGAGGACGAGCTTGTAAAGAATATAGATTTTCTTTTAGTCTTTCCCATAATATTACATCATATTCTCCATTAAAATAATGGACTGCTATTTGAGTCAAATCTACATCCTCCATTTCTATTTCAGGAACTATATGATAATTAAAACGTTTACGATAATTTTCGAACAACAAGCTGTCAGGCAAACCATTTTTCTTTAAATTTTCGTATACATCTGGTTCGTCTTCAATAGCGGACTTGACATATTCATCTTGGCTAATAATAGCATGAGGGCAAAATTCTGACATCTTTACGGGTACTTCCGGCCCATGTAAACAACAAACCTCTGTAACTCTACCATCACCAACAGCCCATATCTGTATCATTCCATAGGGGGCCATTCCTACAACAAGTCCGTCATATTGCTGTTCTATTCCCCGCACATCCATCCACACCATATCAAATAACGATTGTAATCGTTTTTTGGGTAACCAGTCAGAAACAAAATAAAATTTATTTTCAGTAAATGACAACCATACTATTTCAATCGCTTCCGGCAAAGGTTTATATTCTTCACCCACAACGTGTAATGATTGTCCGACTCCCCATACATTGCCAACTAATGATTTACTGGGTATATATACTGTGCTCTTATCCGGCATACCGAAATATCCCACATGAATAGTCGTAGGATAAAGATAAGGTGCGCTTTCGCTTGGATACCACGAATACAACTTTTCCTTCTCCTGTTGCTTCTCCTTTTTGCCGGAGCAGGAACTAAACAAACTTAATATTCCCATAACGATAAATAGTATTTTCATGGTTCATGTATTTTATATTTCGTCAGTAACAAGTCTACACCATCTTTCAAACGCCCACACATACATCTGTAAAATCTTCCGCATGTCATCGTTCCAAATACTCCAAAAAGTGTAGTACAGCCTTCCTCTGTCCCTCATTAAACAGCACCAACCTTTCCCGTACAAACTCGTATGGCTTCGTTCCGGCATCCGGCAATGTCAGCGAATGGACAATGTTTTCGGGTATCATGTTCGCCCTCTCACAATCTTCCTGTACGAACAACATATATGCCGGAAGATAGAACCTGAATCCCTGTGGGGAAATATTGGCTATTTTATACGGTGCTGATTAATTTCTATATATACTCCCCAATAGTCCTTAGCATGGCGATACATGCGGATCTTGACGACTTTTCACTATAATTTTGAGTGCTCATATTAATTTATGACTTCTAACATTGAATTATTATCCTTTCTATAAAATTTAAATAGAATTTGATTTCTCATTGAATTATTTTGCTCACTAACAAACTGAATAATTGCACGATTATTATTATCCAATAAAGTAACTAATTTTCCATTGGCTTCAAAAAGCATATGAGTTTCATGTATTTCCGGCAATTCACTCAATATTGCTCCTTTTGCATTTATCATATTATTAATGCCATTCAAACGTGCCTTTCTATCAATATCTCTAAAACAATTAGTAAAATCTATCAACTCCTCACGTGGTCTTGTGAGTTCTAAAAATGCGTCTAAATCCTTATTCTTTAAAATAGCATGTATTTTGCGATACTCATTATACAATTCTTTATGCAACTTAGCCTGATCTTCCTTTTGTAAAGTTACAGAATTCTTCCACCCCATATTCCCAATAGGTAGTCCTGTAGCTTGAAAAGTTGCAGAAAATGAATATCTTTTCATATTTGATATGTCATTAACAACTTCTCCGGCTTCATTCAAAATGTATGACTTTACAGTTTTAAAAGAATCATAGCTATTAGCCATATCATTTTTAGGATAACGGTGAAAGGTAAGAATTACTTGTGCATCACCCAAGACATGTTTACCATGCAATGGATACATTTCAACCTCTACTGTATGCTCACCATTATTCAAAATGAATTGATTCAATTTGAATGTGGTGCTTCCTCCAGAACCTTGTTCCTGTTTAAAAGCCAGCACATCATCAACTTTGACAACAAATTCACAATCCATACTATTTACAGATAATGAATAGATCATTTTACTGTAATCTCTTGGTTCATTGTTCTTGTAATAGGTCATATTATTACTATTTTTAGTTTGCCCAATGCAATATGTATAACTCACACATAAAAAAAATATACTAAGAAAAGATTTCATGATAGTTTATATTATTAAGATATTATTTGTAATACAGTTTTTACAGCTCAGTGTGTCTACTTTGCCCAAAATGTTATCTATGCTTCCCATCGCCTTTTCGTGGTTGTAACTGCACCCTGTACACGAGCTGAGTGCGGACAGGCAAAGCAGTCCGAAGCATAGGGCAACGGCTGCCGGAGCGGGGAGGAATGGATGCTTGTTCATATTATTGGAATTTAGAGGCTTGTATATATGTATTTTCCAAAAAGCCTATTCTTTGTCATATCGGTATTTGGTAACCTACCATGTATTCCGCTCCACAGAAGCAGCATTGGTGGCGTGCCTCACGCAGACCTTCGCCCGAGCTATTGACCGGCTTTACCATGTGATAGTTTTCTGTGCGGTGCAGAGTGAGGTGGTGACATTCGGGACAAAGCTCGTAGCTTTCTTTGGTGAGAGGAACGCGCAGCTTGAACCGTTCGCCGCAGTCCGGACACTCGACGACGAGGATATAGGCAGTCTTCAGTTTGAGTTCGAGCCGCTCGCCATCGGTGAGCAGGGGCAGATTCTCTTCTCCAACAGGTAGGGGCAGGGAGTGTACTTTCCTTCCCATACAGTTGGGGCAGGGATAGTGGCGGCGCAGCAGTCTGATTTTCTGTAAACGATGATAGTGTATTGCCGCCAATATGGCGGGCCATACGGGGAAGAGCCACAGCATGGCCACTAATGTGCGTACTGTAAACGGACGACGGGTAGCAAGTAGTTCGAGGGCGGCTTCCGGAGTATCGGATTTGAGAGATAGTTTGCGACGCATTACTCCAAAGGTAGCAAGGTTTATCAATAAAAGTGTAATCCGTCCTGTCCGTGAATCGAAGATGGAAAGGTAAACGGGTATCGCAGTCTCTTCCAGCCACGATTTCTGTGGAAGGATAATTCCTTCCCGATGTTCCGGTGCCGTTGTAGAAGAATGGGATACACCTGCCATCAGCAGAAACAGAAGTACGCCCGCTATCCGGTGGTAAGAGCGTCGGGGGTTATCTTCCCGATAACGGCTCGTCTTGCTGCTGTTTACCTTCAGCAGCAAGAGCAGTAATGCCGAAAAGACCGCTATGGCGATGAGGGCGAACAAGGCGAGCAGCACGAACCCTGCCGGGTCGTAGGTACAACCTATGCCCGTAACCGACATATCGCCGAGAAGGAGAAAGATGCCTGCCACTACCGACACTTGCAGGGCAAAGCAGGGCAGTACGATTGCATAGAGAAAAAACTCCGGCAGATGGGCGTTTTTTACGAAACGCCAACACCGTTTCCACAGACTTGAACGGGCGGAGGGAATATCTGTATTCTGTTTCATGATTTTTGCTGTGAAGTTAATGTCAGTAAGTATAGGAAATATCGCCTTTTGCCACGCCCTGTGTGCGGACAAAGCGGTCGTACCATTCGCCGTCGAACACAAAAAAATAGCTTTCGGTACGGTTTCTGCGCTTGCCTTCACGTATTTCAATGGTATTGTCTTCTTCATGATAGACTCTTTCGAGCTTCAATTCATTGTGCTCGTCAGTTTCGTGTATGGCAAACGTCAGCATCCGGTCTTTCAGCTTCCATTTGTAAAGGCGGCAGGGGAACCACTCTCCGTCTCCCTGCTCAGGCTCTCCGTAACGCTTGGTGAGAAGGGTGATGAAACGGTCGCAGTCTTCCTTTGTGATGTTGCGATTACAGCCGCCGGCCGCGGCGATGCGTCGTCCGTCGAGCGTAACGGCAAAATTGGCTGTGCTGAACGTATGTCCGCCCATGCTAAGAAGTTCGTCGGCATCGCAGGAACCCATCTGGCTATAAGTAATCCAAAAGGGATTATCATAAAAGTCTATGCAGGTTTCTTTTTGATATAGATATCCGTCTTCTCCGTCCTCGGTGCTGGGGGTGGGTATCCGATACCAATTCTCTCCCCACTCGGTGCTTATATAGCGGTCGGGAAAAATGTCCGTAATGGGGGTAGAGAAATCGAAATCGTCGAGTTCGATTGTCTTTTCACCCAAAGGGCCGGGGCGTTGGTCGCAGCCGCCCAAACATGATGCACTGATAAATCCCATAATGATGAATGTTTTTAGCTTCATTTCTGTTGAATTTTAATTTACTTGATATATTTTACCTCATCCGTTTCACTGTCACATAGAATGCTTTTTTAATGGCTTGTTATCTATTCGTAATACAGCAAATATGGAAAATGATTCTTCAGTATGCTTATAGATGGATTTTTTTTCACCGGAATGTGTTGTAGAATATGTTTGAACATGCTTTCTCGCGGTGTTCTCATATCCCACATTTTTGCCATTTTCATGTGATTTAAAATTAGCTTATTATAGCCTGTTTCTTATCTCTTGAATATTTTCTTCTTCCATTTTTGCAACTCTATTGTTGCCTCAATGTAAGGACCATTTACTTTGATGAGTAAATCTTCAAATTCTTTTTTTGCCCGGAAGAGCTTTACGATGTCCTCGCCTTCCATGAACAGTCCGATATATTCGTCATCCAGTTTCCAAAGATACACGGGTATGTTCTTGCCCTTTGATACCATCGAGTTTATCAGAATTTTTTTAAGTTCGTCTTTACCTGTTTCTGCTTTCTTCAGGGCAGGTTTGCCACATTTCTGTCTAACAGCCTTTACCAGTTCCTTGAAGCTTGTTTTGTTCATCTTCGTTTCGCAGGCCATCGATATTAATTTGCCTTGTGCATTGGTTACTAAATTCAGTTTCCCGAAGTCGGTATCACAAAAAGTTGCTTTCCTGGTAACGAGACTGTCCATACTTATATAATGTATTAAAATCGGATATCTCTCAGAAAACGAAACGTTCATGTTTTGTGTGTATTTCACATAGCGATAGTTTACTTCTTTGCTGGTCTCTTTGGGATTATCGAAATCAATATATGGAGAACATAAACGTTCCACATCGATGTCATAGTCCGGGTTATCCATGTTGATAATCTGTTTGTCTGATTGTGCATGGGCTGTTGCGCTGGATAAGCATAAAAATGCTGTCAGTCCCATAATGATAAGTGTTTTAATTTTCATATTCGTTCATTTTATAATAAATGGTCAGCTCCTGTTTCTTCGGATATTTACCGGTGTATCACCGAGATTCCGCTTGCAGAAATCAGACAGGTAAGACTGGTTCGCAAATCCGCATTGTTCGGCAATCTCCGGTAATGGAAGGTGTGTAGTCCTCAACAGTTTCAGCACCTGCTCGGCACGTTTTTGCCGAAGCCACTGGGCTACAGGATAGTTAAACAATCTCAGGAATGTCCGACGGAAGGTAACGGTGCTGTTTGCTCCGCATAGTTCCGCCAGTTCTTCTGCTGTCTTTGCTTCAGTATGGCATTCCATCACTTTCTGAATGAAAGAATGGTCGGTATGGATACCGAGCAGTTCTTCCGCTTGCAAAATGATTTTACGGTTGATATGTTCGTAGGAGGCATCGAGCAGTTTGAATGATACCTCAATGCCTTCTGCCGGCTCGGAAGTGGAAGGCATTCCGCATTGTATTCTCGCTTCGCGGAAGTAGTAGAGCATTCTGTGATAGATGGCTTCCAGATGTTCTTCACGATGCCTTTGTAGCAATCGGCATAAGGTCAGTAACTCTTCTACGCAGCAATAATGCGTGTACCATATTTGCAAACGCATGACATAGCGGGTGGATTCTGCTTCACCGGCAGTCATGAACAGCTCCAGCCATCTCTCAAAGTCCGGCTGTTCATGGCTAATTGCTTCAGGAAGCCCGTTCATCCATCCGGCAATCATATTCATGAATTCCATGTCCGATGCAAAGGGACGCAGTTGCCGCTCTCTTCTCTCCTCCGGCATATCCTTGGATATGGTCACACAAAGCATACGCAAACGTGCTTCCTGGAGATCGTCCGGTTGCAGGCGTGAAAGGAGATAACCGCTTATTGAAAAGCCTTTGTCCATAGTAGGGGAAATTTATCGGTTTTCAAACCTGAGGGCCACCGTCATGCGGAATGCCACGGGTTTCCCGTTTTGGGTGGCAGGTATAAACTCGGGAAGCTGTTGGATGGTATATAGTGCTGCAACTTCCAGTTCGGACGATGTGGTCTCCCGGTTTTCCACCTTGGCATCCTTCGCTTTGCCGTCCTTTCCCACTGTGAAGGATACGCTTACATTCCCTTCGGGATTTCCCTGGTTTCCGAGGCCGGCATTATAGGCCATCCAATGGCGCACGGCAAGCCTGAAATCCGGGAATTTCGCGAACGGTCCTTCCTTGAACTTGGGAAGTTCTCCGTCCGGGATGTTCATATATCCTTTGGTGGTGTCCGGGACAAGATCTTCCTCCGTAAAGAGCTCGCCGGTGTCGTATACGCCTGCTGCCGGATTGATTTCCATGCTCCGGACATCTGATGAGAGATCATTGAAATTACACCAGTTACCGACGCTGATGCAGTCGATGAACGGATCATATTTCGTCTTTGTCACCATCAGGCACACTTCATACCAGGTGTGTGGCTGGCTGCCTCCGCCGACAATTTTCCGTTCTCCCTTTTCGTTCTCTTCAAGGTAAATCACGGCATCCTTGTGCTCCGGATTCGGCTTGCGTACATATAGTTGGATAGTCCGGTCATTCACATGCCATCCATAATTCCGATATCCGAAATACTCTTCTGTGACAAAGCATTGGGGACCGTACTTTCCTGCAATGGCATATAGCAGCGAATCCACTGCCGCCGCTCCGTCCAGCCTTCCCTGTGCCAGAATGCCGATCAGTTTTCCTGATTTGTCCGCCACCATGCCGGTATACGGGAATTCAAATTTCCCGAAGCGGGCAAGAACCTCTCCGTAATTTGTTTCTACCGAGCTGTATTCCTGAATGACCGCCTTTTTGCCTTCCTGGGTTTTACATTTCACTTTTTTCTTCATGAAATAGCGGAATGATTCGTCATAATCCCCGTCGTATAGCCTTGCCTTGGAATAATACTTGTCCACGTTCATTCCGAACACCACATTTTCCAAATCGTATGCACCCTCACCCCAGTATTGAGGCTGTGCGGCACTGATGCCGCAAAAGAAACTCAAGATTCCCATGATAAAAATCGTTTTCATGCTTTGCAATTTTTTGTTAATATTGATATACTGTATTCGAAACGGCTGGATGAACCTCCGCCTCCGGACGATCCTCCTCCGAAACTGCCTCCGCTACCGCCTGAGCCTCCCGAACGTCTGGAAGAGGTGCTGATTTTCGGTATTGTATAGCCTACAATGTATTCGGCATCGCAATGCATACATCGATGGCGAGCCTCCATCAGTCCTTCTGATAAAGTGGTGGCTTTAATAATAGTCCGATATTTTTCTTTCTTGTGCAGCGTCATTTGCCCGCAGGAGGGGCAGCATTCATAGCCGTCCTTTTCAAGCGGTATCCGGATTTTCACCTCTTCGCTGCAAGCGGAGCACCGGTAGATGCGGATGTATGCCGTCTTCAGTTCTGTTTCTTTACGTTCGCTTTCAGTCAGCCGTTTCGTATCCTTTACCAATTCGTGCAAAGGAATCTCCCGGAGGGTTTCCCGGTTGCATTTCGGACATGTCCGGCTACGCCTGAGGGTCTTTTGTTTCTGTATGCCGAAATACCAGCAGGCAATACCAAGAATGGCGGGCCACACCGGTACCAGCCTGCACAGTCCGAGCAGGGTGCGTACAGTAAAGGGTTTTCGGGTCGCCAGCAAGGCCAATGCGGCTTCCGTTCCTTCGTCTTTGGGTGTCATCCTACTTACCGCTGATTTCCAGACAAGCCAGTTTATAAGTATCAGCATCAGGGCAAACACGATAAAGACCAGGGAAGGGGTGGTACGCCGGAACTTTTTTATCCATGCTTCCGGCGGTGCTACCTGATAGTCACTTCCGTACAGACCTACCGCCAGACAGCCTAATGGCTCTTTGGAGTCCTGCTTCCTTCTCCAAATAATCAGCCCAGTTATCAGGACCTGTAGTACAATCAGGATATATCCTTCCATGGCTTCATTCAGTAAAAGATGACCGGAAGCGAAGCGACAAAGGAGATAGCTTTTCCCTTCCATGTCGCCGGGACATACTTTATGCCGTAGAGGCAGTCGCAGACCGCTTTTTCCAATAGCGGGTGGGGGTCTCCGTTTATTTTTACGTTGCTGGCAACGCCATCAGCCCCGATGGTTATTTCCGCCATCATTCTTCCTGTAATTCCTTGCTCGACTGCCTCTTCCGGCTTCCTGAGCAATTGTGTCAAGACCATGTTCCATTCGTCCGGCATTCCTGTCTGCGGGTTGATGGGCTTGGCTGGCTGGAAATCAGGACTGAAATAATCCACTTCCTCCATCTCTTCCGGTTCGGCCTGCTTTTTATTGTCCGGTGATTTTTCGGTGCACAACCATTCGATAAGTTCGTTGCATCGTTCGCGGTTGATTATTAACCGGGATGCTTCGCCTTCCGATGGGGCAAATACAGTTATCTCGGCAATTTTCCGTCTCTTTTCGACCGGCATGTAGAGCAGCAGGCTGTCCCCCTGCAAGGCAATCCTGTAGTGTTTTCCCGTCACTCCTGCATCATCCGTACCGGTATCTTCTTCTGAAACTTCGTCTTCCATAAAGTATTTCAGGGTCTCTTCCAGGTTGTTAGGGTCGATGCCATTTTCTTTCAACCACTCTTCAAACGTGATTTTCCTTGTACTATTTTTCAGAATCTTATCCAAATCTCCTGTTGTGGCTGTTGAAGAGGACGGCTCGTACCAGTTCCCGTCCCTGTGATAGAGGCGCTTCATGCTTTTCAGTTTGTCGAGAGTCTCTGCGTCTGCGGAAATGATGAAGCCGTTGTTGTCAACCTTTTCTATGGAAAAAGTCTTGCTGCCCCAAGTCACCTGCACCGGTTTGTCTCCAAAATCCTTTATGGGCACTGTGATGCGGTCGTATTCCTGAGGCATATAGAAAGACAAGGAGATGTGTCCGCCTGCAATTTCCTGATAAGGAACAGTCAGTGGTATCTGTAATCCGAACCATATATTCAACATGTCTTTGTTCTTGGCATAGTCGCCGCCCTCAAGCAAATAGATGTCTTTTTCCGGGTGTATATAGGCCGGTTTGCCCTGCTTATCCGTCAGATGAAGCTGCAAATCAGTCTCCAGGTCGAAGAAAAGTTCTTTGCAGAACCCCGTGAAGTTCCCGTTCTCATCCTCGTGATAATACTTTTCCCACAGGCCGGCTCCTTGCCGACCGCCGAAATATGAAGATACATCTTCTTCTTTGCCTCTTAGCATGAGGTTGCAGAAGATAGAAGAATCCTTGTTTGGCTCTATGAATGCCTTGTCAAAGCACATGAACAATCTTGACAGGCCGTTTTTAAAGCTCTTGTGCTTGAATTTGTCCGCCCATTTTTCCCAAGGGAGCATATCCTGTTTGAACTCTTGGTTTTCTGCCAATGAATCAAGCCCGCTGAATGCCGTCCCTGTCTCGAACTGATAGAACACTTCAAGTTGCTCCATGGCCTCTTTTTTCTCTTCTTCTGTCATCTTCTTTTTGTTTTGTGCCCATGCTCCCAGTACGAGACATGCAAGCAGGACGGTTGATAATATTCTTCTCATGATGAATGGTGGTATTGTGTTTATAATCAAAATAATACCGGAATAACTGCGACGGATGCGACGCATTCTCCGTCATATTTTGCCGGCATGAACCTCATGCGGTAAATGCAATCCGTTACAGTTTCGCTCAAAGCCGGATGCGGCGAACTTGTAATTTCCACTTTGCTGACAGCACCATCGGCCTCAATTACCACCGTAGCCATCACCTTGCCCGTAATGTTCTGCCCGACAACTTCCTGTGGGAGCGTAATCATCTGCGACAGTTCGGCGCTCCACTCGCTTGATGTGCCTGTCGTGATATGTAGCGGAATGGCAGGCTGGAATCCGTTTTCAGACAAGTCTATTGTTTCCGTGTCTTTCTCATACAAATGCCAGTCAATGGCATTGCGCCCCTTAGTCAGTGTCCGGGCATATTCGACTCCCATTTTCAAATGTCCCTCCAGATAATCCCTGAAACCTTCAAGCACCCGGTCCTTATCAAGCCGCAATCCGCTGGCCGTTTGTTTTTCAGGAATATCCCACTCGGCACCGGCCCTGTATATTTCAACGGCGTCCATTCCGTTCATAAAGACATAACCATAAACTACGTCTTGTCTGTATGCTTTGTTCAATTCTGCTTTGATGGCTTTGTTCATAAGACATATCGAGTCGCAGTCCTGACGCAGAATCGCATTTTTAAAACATCCTGTTATAGTCATGGCACTTCTCAGTCCGTCTTCAAAAGCGGAAATGATAGCAGGACGGTTTACCAGGGAAAGGAGCATTGCATCAAACTCCTTTCTATGAGTTTCTCCTATAAACCATTTATATTCCATGATCCAGTTAGCTTGTGCTACGCCTACGGCATACGAAATCATATCGTTAGGTGCCAGCAAGGCATTTCGTTCATCAGGTGTGAGCCTCATGTTGTCTTTCAGTTTTCGGATTCCGTCCGGAGCGGCAGGGGAGTCAAATTTTGCAATTGCCGAAGCCAGGGCTTCCGATTGGGTGATGTCATTGCTTGCTGTAGCGGAATCTATCCACTCTGGAAGAATAAGGGCATCGTCGGCATGCTCTTGACACAGGAAATAAGGTCTGTTGTGATTTGCGATGTCGTAATAGCGTTCTTTCTCTTTGCATAAAAAAGAAAACCATTTATCGGATAAGGTGTCATAGTGCCGGGACATCTCATTTTCAGAAGCGATATGCTTCCTTACCTGTTTCAGTACATCGGAAATTGCGGCGTCGATATAATCCAGTTCCGGATAGGGATTTGTTGAGTATGCTCCCATAAGGGCTCCGGTGCGGAAGCAGGCCCTTTCCATTCCGGTACTCTCTGCGATGCCCTGCAATTGTTTCCGGAGCGAGGAGAAGTTTTTTAGAACGATTTCTTTCCAATGCTTTACGCCAAAGTCATAGCCGGCGTGGATATACGGAGCGTACTCTTTTCTGTAAGTTTTCACCTTGACGGATTTCCGGGCGAGCCTATCATAGGCGGTGGTATAGCATAAACTGTACACGATAGGATCCAGTACATCAATTGTGTCTCCCAGTTGGGGGAATTGTACCTTGGGTGCCGCTTTCTTTTCAATCGCCATATTCCATACCGTATCCTTTGTCACCTTTATATCAGGCTCCTCTTCGGTTATCAGGTTCGTATTCTGAGCTCCGGCTGACAATACCATACCTGAGAACAATGCTATGAATGCCGTTTTTTTCACAGCAACTTTTACAGGATAAGACACCTTCATATCATTCCAAAAGTGATTGTATAATTTATATATTGCGAGAATCTGATTATTCAAGATAGAGAATAGAAAAGGAAAGTAGGAAAACGCTTGGTTAGCAAAGGTACAGTTCGACAAACGCAAAATAGTGAAAAGCCATCCTTTCATGGCTATGAATCCGACCGATGCCTTTTGCCGGTAGTAAGAGCCGGGGTTCGTCAGATAATTTTTCTTCTCCCAATCACAGGGGTTGGGAATAAAGCCGATTTTGACTTTCGGTGGCGGACTGTCACCCCAAGCGTTTTTTATTATGGCAATTACGTTTTTCATAATCTTATCCGTTTTTTCTGCGTAAAAATAGCCAGATCCTACGCATGGTTTCCATTCATGACCAATTATCCGACAATTATCCAACACACATGGATTCCATTATTGAAAATCAACATTTCGGACTGACCCCATTTTCGCCACCGGACTTGAATGCCACACTATCTAACAAGAAAGTGTGGAGCCGGTTTACTTATTTGTATTAGAGGTTCTGGTAAAACCCGGAAGCAAATAAATGAAAACAGTACCCCACACCTATATCGCATGTCATTCGCATACGGATACATGTGACAAGTGTTACTGCTCAGCCCTGCTTCCATTTTGAAATTTACCAGATTTCTAATACAAGGTGTTAGCGAAACACATCAACTATATATGTCTGTCGTTTGCACGACTCTACAAAGATAGTCTGTTTTTCGATATAGCAGCAATTCGGGTACTGTTATTTTTCAAAGTTAGGGATTTTTTTATTTGTGTTTTTACGTTTTCTGTTTAATTTTCCGTAAAACTGCTCATTCTTTATAAGTATATTCCTATCGGATTACTTTCATGATTTCCTGATCCAGAAATACTCTGTGATGCTCAACCATGTTGTTCCAGAATATTTTCACTGTATATTATAAGTGAACTAACGTGAAACTGATAAGCAAAGCTGTTT
>OAVI01000483.1_pt1 | contig 13120 bp, 10 predicted proteins | sample 1476381 | NCBI WGS metagenome assembly OAVI01 (sample SAMEA2580083, study PRJEB22360) | human gut metagenome | biome: human gut; feature: human-associated habitat; material: faeces | place: Denmark | collected 2008/2010 | reverse complement strand
GAATTAAACCAAGCTGAGTACGAAGGTCGTCAGATGGTTGTAAAAGAAGCAATTCCTAGACGTTAATTTTAGAAGATATACATCTTAAAATAACTCTGAAGCGGGGAGACGATAGTCTTTCCGCTTTTTTGATATTGTCTATTATTGTTGTATATTTACACACCAAGAATAACACAACTAAAAAATAAGTATTATGACGTTGCCAAAACGGTCTTGCATGAAAGTAACCGGACTTGCTCTCGCTTGTTCCTCGCTACTTTTTTCCTGTGCTCCCAAGGAGGTTCCGCAGGTGAATTTAATCCCTAAGCCGGCCCATATCGAGGTGACTGGCGGTTATTTCAAAGTAGATAGTAATCTCGTATTCGGGAATGATCAATCGGGTACGATCCGTTACGTGGTCGATGAGTCTTTCAATGGCGGAAATCCGGAGGGATATGCGTTGAATGTGACCAAGAAGGGGATCGAGTTGAGAGCCGCCTCTAAATCCGGATTGTTTTACGGGGAACAAACGTTGCGCCAGCTGTATACGTCGAAAGGGATTCCTTGCGTATCGATCCAAGATAATCCCCGTTTCCCGTATCGTGGCTTGCATCTGGATGTCTCCCGTCATTTCTTCCCGAAAGAGGAGGTGATGAAGTTATTAAACGTCATGTCTTATTATAAATTGAATACGCTTCATATACATTTAACGGATGCCGGTGGTTGGCGTATCCAGATGGATAAATACCCGAAACTGACTACGGACGTGGCTTTCCGTACGGAATCCGATTGGCAGAAATGGTGGGATGGAAAGGATCGCAAGTATCTGCCGGAAGGAACTCCGGGGGCATATGGCGGTTATTTTACGAAAGAAGATATCCGTGAGATCGTGGATTACGCTACGGCCCGGCATATTAATATAATACCGGAAATCGAATTCCCGGGGCATTCGGACGAGGTGTTCGTGGCGTACCCGGAGTTGAGTTGTGCCGGCAAACCTTATACGACGGGTGATTTCTGCATCGGCAACGAGAAATCGTTTACGTTTATGGAGGATGTATTGTCCGAGGTGATCGAGTTGTTCCCTTCCGAATATATCCATATCGGGGGAGACGAGGCCGGGAAGGGAGCTTGGAAGACCTGCCCGAAATGTCAAGGCTTGATGCGCCGGAATGGGATGAAGGACGTGGATGAGTTGCAGAGCTATATGATTCATCGTGCCGAGGAATTCCTGATTTCCAAAGGCCGCAAATTGATCGGTTGGGATGAGATTCTGGAAGGGGGCTTGGCTCCGGAGGCTACCGTCATGTCTTGGCGGGGCGAGGAAGGGGGAATCAAGTCCGCCCGCATGGGACACGACGTGGTCATGACACCGGGTGGTTATATGTATTTCGATTTCTATCAAGCCGATCCGAAGACACAGCCGTATGCCATCGGCGGTTATACGCCGATCAAGCGGGCGTACAGTTATAATCCAGTGCCTGTGGATTCGTTGACTGCCGAGGAAAGTAAGCATATCCTAGGGGTGCAGGCGAATACATGGACGGAGTATATCAAGGATGAGAAACATTTGGAGTATATGATGTTCCCTCGTGCCTTGGCGGTCGCCGAGATCGGATGGACTCCGCAAGAGGATCGTAGTTGGGAGGATTTTAAGCCTCGTATGAACGCGAATATCCCGGTTCTGCAACGGATGGGTATCAATACGTTCACGCTCTCGGACGAGATCGAGACCACGATGGAGGTAGATACCTTGCGGCGAGAGATCAAGGTCATGTTGGATGCGGAGAAATATCCGGCGGAGATACGTTACACGACAGACGGCTCTATTCCCGCCGCCTCTTCCCGGGTCTATAACGGCCCGATCGTGGTGAAAGACTCCGCTGATATCAAGGCCGCTATTTTCCGTGACGGGCAGCTTCAAGGAACGCCTACCGAGAAGAAGGTGGATTATCACCGGGGTATCAATAAGCCTATACATTATAATAGTAAGCTGTATAGCGGTTATATGGCGGGTGGCATGAACGCCTTGCTGGACGGCTATAGGGGAGGCTTGACTTATCTGGACGGCCGTTGGCAGGGTTATTTGAATGACTTGGATTGCGTGGTGGACATGGGCGAGGTGACGGATATCCATAAGGTATCGTCCCGCTTTATGCAATTGATCGGCCCGGGCGTGTACCAACCGGGAGAGGTGGAGTTGCTGACATCGGAAGACGGGGAGAGCTATATCTCGCAGGGAGTTATCCCTACTACGATATCCAATACGGATAAAGACCTGTCTTTTCAGGAATATACGTTTAACGGCGATTGGAAAGCCCGTTATATCCGTATCAAGGCAAAAGAGGCAAATAAGGGTTTCATCTTCACGGATGAGATCGTGATCTGGTAAGTATGAATCAATTAATTATCAACTAAAATACATTTATCAAATGAAGAAACAGTTAATGACCTTCCTGTTGTGTGGCAGTCTGTTCGCTACGGCGCAGCAACCGGTAGATTATGTGAACCCCTTCATCGGTACGAGCAATTACGGTACGACGAATCCCGGTGCGGTTTGTCCGCAGGGTATGATGAGCGTGGTTCCTTTCAACGTCATGGGGTCGGAGAAGAACCGTTTTGACAAGGATAGTCAATGGTGGTCTACTCCTTACTCGGCAGACAATAAATTCTTTACGGGATTCGCCCACGGCAGCTTGAGCGGCGTGGGATGCCCGGAGCTGGGAGGTTTGCTATTGATGCCGACGACGGGCGAGTTGAACGTGGACTATAAGGCTTACGGCAGTGAGTACAAGGACGAGGTGGCTCATCCCGGTTATTATAGCAATACCTTGACCAAGTATAATATCAAGGCGGAGGCTACTGCCAGCATGCGTACGGGCTTGAGCCGTTTTACCTTTCCGAAAGGGGAGAGCCATATCCTCTTGAACCTAGGCGAGGGCTTGACGAACGAGACCGGCGCTACGGTACGTATCGTGAATGATACGGAGATCGAGGGGAGTAAGCTTTTAGGTACGTTCTGCTATAATCCACAGGCCGTATTCCCGGTTTACTTCGTGATGAAGGTAAACAAGGCCCCGAAGAAGATGGGTTATTGGAAGAAACAACGTGAGATGAAGGGGGTAGAGGCCGAATGGGATATCTACTCCGGCAAGTATAAGTTATATACCAGTTATACCCGTGAGATGAGCGGAGACGACATCGGCGTATGGTTCGATTATGATACGGACGAGGGCGAGGCTATCGAGGTGAAGATGGGTATCTCGTACGTGAGCATCGAGAACGCCCGCCTGAACATGAATACGGAGCAGCCCGGCTTCGATTTCGACAAGGTCCGTACGGCGGCTAGCACGATGTGGAACAAGGATCTTTCCAAGGTACAAGTGGAAGGAGGTACGAAAGACGAGAAAACGATATTCTATACCGGTATGTATCATTTGCTGATCCATCCGAATATCCTGCAAGACGTGAACGGCGAGTACCCGATGATGGAGAGCCTGAAAGTAGGCCATACCACCGGAAACCGTTATACGGTCTTCTCCCTGTGGGATACGTACCGCAACGTAAGTACCCTGATGACCTTGCTCTATCCGGAGCGTCAATTAGATATTATCCGTACGATGCTGGATATGTACCGGGAAAACGGTTGGTTACCGAAATGGGAGCTTTACGGACGTGAGACCTTTACGATGGAGGGCGATCCCTCGATCCCGTATATCGTAGACGCATGGATGCGCGGCTTGCGTGACTTTGATGAGCAAACCGCTTATGAGGCGATGCGTAAAGGCGCTACTACCCCGGGAGAGTTCAACCTGCTTCGTCCGGACGCGAACGATTATTTCAGCAAGGGCTATGTTCCTTTGCGTGAGCAATACGATAACTCCGTATCTCATGCGCTGGAATATTATATCGCCGACTGGAACTTGGCTAATTTCGCTCAAGCCTTGGGTAAGAAAGAGGATGCCAAGTTATTCCGTGACCGTTCTTTAGGTTACAAACATTATTATAGCAAGGAGTTCGGAACGCTGCGTCCTATCTTGCCGGACGGCACTTTCTACTCTCCGTTCGATCCGAAACAAGGCGAGAACTTCGAGCCTAGTCCCGGTTTCCATGAAGGCAACGCATGGAATTATACGTTTTATGTTCCTCACGATATCAAGGGACTGGCCAAATTGATGGGAGGCGATAAGAAATTTGTCGATCATTTGCAGAAGGTATTCGATGACGGCAATTATGATCCCGCCAACGAGCCGGATATCGCTTATCCTTATTTGTTTAGTTATTTCAAGGGAGAGGCTTGGCGTACTCAGAAGTTGGTCCGTCAGTTGTTGAAGGATTGCTATCATAACGCCCCGAACGGTGTCCCGGGTAACGAGGATACAGGCACTATGTCCGCTTGGGCTATTTTCTCCATGATGGGCTTCTATCCGGCTTGTCCGGGCGACGTGAACTATGTATTGACTTCCCCGACTTTCGATAAGGTTACGATCCAGCTCGACAAGAAATTCTATCCTAAAGGCGAATTGGTAATCGAGTCTAAGCATAGTAATCCGGAAGCGATCTATATCAAGGACGTTTTCGCCGGCGATAAAAAGCTAAAGGGCTACACCATCTCGCAAGAGGACTTGGTAAATGCCGGAACCTTGCGTTATATCCTCGAGGATACGCATAAGTAAGCCAAGATAAAGATATACCGAATTTGATATTTACCGGACGCAGATGACACCGACAAGCACGGGTGATCTGCGTCCGGTTTATTTTTTGATATCCTAAAACCATTTGATCTTCCTGAATATAAAAAAGGCCGTAGCGGATAGCAAGATCGAGAGCAAGATGATAACCACGAAACCATGCGGCATATCCTCCATGTAGATCGGGACGTTCATCCCGTAGAAGCTAGCGATTAATGTCGGAACCATTAAGATAATGGAAAGTGATGTCATACGTTTCATGATCGTGTTCACGTTGTTGGAGATGATAGAGGCGAAAGCGTCCATCGTACCCGTAAGAATATCGCTATAGATATTTACCGTGTTATGGGCCTGCTTCAACTCGATCTCCACGTCCTCCACCAAATCCTTGTCGATATATTCCGGCTCTTGGAAAATATTCTGGAGCTTGGCCAGCATCACCTCATTCCCGCGGATGGAGGTGTTGAAGAATACCATGCTCTTCTCCAGCTTCATCAACGCTAGCAGATCCTCGTTGCGGATGCTTTTCTCCAACGCCTTTTCCGCCTCGGTGACGGCGTAATTGATTTGTTTCAGGTATTTAAGGAACCATACGGCCGATGAGTGGATCAGCCGGAGGATCAACTCATACTTGTTTTTAATCTGGAGTTCCTTCCGTTGGGTATAACGGATGAAATCGGGGATCAAGTCCGTCTTATGGTAACATACGCTTACGATGATCTCATTGTTCGTGATGATACCGATCGGCACCGTATTGAACGGGATGTCATGATCTTGGTTCTGCAACGGGATACGTAAGATGGTAAGCAACCAATTCCCCTCGTACTCGATACGGGGACGTTCGTCCGTATCGGCTATATCGCTCAAGAATGATTCGGGTACGTTAAATCGATCCATCAAGAATTGAAGATCTTCGGGAGTCGGGCACTCTACGTTTACCCAACTGTTAGGAAGCCATTGGTTCTTCTCCACATAACCGGCCTCACAATAAAGAAATTGTCTCATTATTGCCTCCTTTCGTGTTTAATCCGAGCAGAGGATCAATGAAACCCTCCGCCTCGTTAGTTCATACTCTGTTCTGTTTCTAGCGGGATACTGTCGTCCATAATTTGAAAATTACTTTTTACGGCGCAAAGATAATACTTTTTTACGTAAGTAAAGTTATGTCGCTGTATGCTGACAGCAATATTGTTGCCAGTTTACGTTAGCATAGGCTTACTTCTCTGAGAGTATTGCGATACTTCTGGTAATAGTACTGGAGTACTTTCATGGAAGTACCCGAGTACTGCCTAAGAAGTACTCCAATACTTCTTAGGCAGTACTGACCGTTTATTCAATCCCGCATTTCCCCTCTTCGTTGAAGTAGAAGAAGAGCCCGGTATCTATGCTGACCGGACCATGGATACGGTTTACGGCGGGTTCCCATGCGGGCATCAACCGGAGTACCCGTAAGGCTTCATCGCGGAACTCATCATAGGTTTTCCCCGTATCGCGAGGATACAGTATATTCTCGGGTAGGCTTACGGGATTCTGTAACATTCCTAAGGAATCGATCGTGAAGGAGTAGAAGAGTCGTACCTTCGTGCCCGTACCTTTATAAGATTCGGGATAACGCAGGTTTTGTTCGAAGAAACGGATCATGGCTTCCTCCCTTGAACTCGGCCATGGGGCGAGGCTCGTGGAGCCGGCTGGCGAAGCGTGTGTATTCCTCATAATCTTCCGGGTTATCGGATAGGTAGAACGTGGCGGCCAAAGGATAATGGACGATGCCGGCGCCCTGTCCGGTGATGACGGTCTTGCGCACCCGGTACAATCCCGGAGGGTTTTCCTTGAGCTCAGGCATCAAGGTGGCCGAGAAATCGTCTCTTGTCTGGTTAGGAAAGATCGGATAGCCGAGAGCGACGAAGGCGGTGGGTTGCGGGATTCCTTTCCATGCCCTCCCGTCGAAACGCTCGATGAAATACTCTTCGCCTCCCATCCCTTCCAGGTCGGTATGGTTGGTGATAGCGATCTCGATCCGCTCGATGTTGGTTGGGTAGACGTTCGGTCTTACTCGCATGGAGAAGTGGGTGGTGTCCATGCTGATAGCTTCCTCGGGTGGCCGGTCGTAAGGGCCTCCGCCGATCCGGATGAGGGGTGAATTGAATACGTAAGTCTTGAAAGCCTCCACATACTCCTTCTCCGCTATGATAAGCTGTAGGAAGACGGAGTCGTCCGTGTTCCAGAGGGAGGTCAGGTTGCCGCGGATCTTCCGGAGATGCGGGGGAAGGGTATCGTATTCCTTGCCGAAGAACAATTCTATGCTGTCCCGTATCTGCTTGGCGGTCCATCCTTCCGTGGAAACTGAAGATGCGGCATGGGTATCAGTCGGTAACGGTAGGGAATCTTGCCGTGCTATGGATTGGGAGTCGGCTGAGTAGTCGCTACTGTTTTCCCCTTTCTTTTGTTTGGTATGGCAGCCGTATAATAACCTCCCATGATAACTAATCCGATAAAATACGCTTTCATGATTCGACAGGTTTTAATTCCTAAATATAAAGAATCTTTTTCAGAAATGGGTAAAAGATATTACCTTTGACTCCCCAAATAGAAAGAATGATGGCAGAAGGAACAAGAAATACAGGAAGAGGAAGGAAAAAGCCTGTGGAGATGCTCCCCGATATGGGGCGTCTTCAGCCACAGGCCCGTGAGTTGGAGGAGGCTGTGTTGGGTGCGTTGATGCTGGAGAAAGACGCGTACTCGATCGTCAGCGAGATCTTGAAGCCGGAATGTTTCTATGAGAAAGCGCATGAGAAGATTTATGCCGCTATCGTAGACTTGGCGTTGAGCCAACGTCCCGTGGATATGCTTACCGTAACGGAGCAATTGAAGAAACGGGGAGAATTGGAGGATGTAGGCGGACCGTTCTATATCTCTCAACTTACCAGCAAGGTGGCCAGCAGCGCCCATATCGAGTATCACGCCCGTATCATCGCCCAGAAATATCTGGCGAGGGAGTTGATCTCTTTCACGGCGATGATCCAAGGAAAGGCATTTGATGAGACGCTCGATGTAGAGGACCTGATGCAAGAGGCGGAGGGTAAGTTGTTCGAGATCTCTCAACGTAACGTAAAGAAGGATGTCACCCAGATCAACCCCGTCATCAAGGACGCTATGGAGATGTTGCAAAAGGCGGCCCTCCAGAAGGAAGGTCTGAGCGGATTGCGTACGGGCTTCGAGGGCTTGGATAAGATGACTTCCGGTTGGCAGAATTCAGACCTTATCATTATCGCCGCCCGTCCGGCCATGGGTAAGACGGCCTTCGTCCTTTCCATGGCGAAGAATATGGCGGTGAATTTCAATACGCCTGTCGCCCTGTTCTCGCTCGAGATGAGTAACGTGCAGTTGGTAAACCGTCTGATCGTGAATGTCTGCGAGATACCGGGCGAGAAGATCAAGAGCGGACGCTTGGAGAGTTACGAGTGGGAACAGCTGGATTTTAAGATCAAGGAGCTTTACGACGCCCCGATCTTCGTGGACGATACCCCGAGCTTGTCCGTCTTCGAGCTGCGGACGAAAGCCCGTCGTCTGGTGCGTGAGCATGGCATTAAATGTATCATTATCGACTACCTTCAGTTGATGAACGCCAGCGGTATGAACTTCGGTAGCCGTGAGCAGGAGGTGAGTACGATCTCCCGCTCGTTGAAGGGATTGGCCAAGGAATTGAATATCCCGATCATCGCCTTGTCGCAGTTGAACCGTGGTGTGGAAGCCCGTCAAGGCGTGGAAGGTAAGCGTCCGCAGCTAGCCGACTTGCGTGAGTCCGGAGCTATCGAGCAGGATGCCGATATGGTATGTTTCATCCACCGTCCCGAATATTATAAGATTACGGAAGATGAGCGGGGAAATTCTCTGATCGGTCTTGCCGAGATCATTATCGCCAAGCATCGTAACGGTGCCGTGGGGGATGTCCGGCTGCGCTTTAAGAGCGAGTTCGCCAAGTTTATGAACGTAGAGGAAGATATAGCGGTAAGGGAATTCTCCTCGACCATGAACGGTGGAGACCCGATGCCCCCGATCCCATCGGCGGGAGCTGACTTCTTGAGTCAAGGTAGCAGTAACGAGGTTCCGTTCTAATATAGCATGAATGAGCGAAAGAGGCGAAAACGTTTGCGGTAGATTTTTCGCCTCTTCTTTTCTGTTTCGTTGGCGAATCCGATTCGAATCTTCTATCTTTGTGATTGAAAACAAATTACTGAATCAGCCATGACGAGACACTTAGTTCCGGTATCTATATACCTGTCGCTGTTGCTTAGCTGCAACTCACCGAAAGAATACAAATCCTTTGATGAATACCCTTCCTATGAGGGAGACGATCTGGAGTTGTTCTATTCCCCCACGAAATCCGTGTTCACCCTTTGGGCCCCGACGGCGGAAGAAGTCCGCTTGAATCTTTACGCCTCCGGTGAGGGAGGGGAGCCTATCCGCCAGTTGCCGATGAAATCCTCGGACAAGGGTACGTGGCGTATCTCCGTGAGCGAGGATCTGAAAGGTTCCTTCTATACCTTCCAGATCCGTATCGGCGATAAATGGCTGGATGAGACTCCCGGTATCTGGGCGAAAGCCGTCGGGGTGAATGGAAACCGTGCGGCCGTGATCGATTGGGCGGCTACCGATCCGGAGGGCTGGGAGGCGGATAAATCTCCCGAGTTGAAAAGCTTCTCCGATATTATCATCTACGAGATGCATCATCGGGATTTCTCGATCGCCGCGAACTCCGGCGTGACGCATAAAGGTAAGTTTCTCGCCTTGGCGGAGAACGGCACGAAAGGTCCGGGCGGCGTGGCTACCGGCGTGGATCATCTGAAGGAGTTGGGCGTTACCCATGTCCACATCCTTCCTTCCTATGACTATGGCTCGGTGGACGAGACTCGCTTGCAAGATAATGTGTACAATTGGGGATATGATCCCAAGAACTATAACGCCCCCGAGGGGAGCTATTCCACCGATCCTTACAATCCCGAGGCTCGTATTCGTGAGTTCAAGGAGATGGTGCGGGGGTTGCACCGGAATGGTATCCGTGTGATCATGGACGTGGTTTACAATCATACCTTTGTGGGTGACGGGTCGAATTTCAGCTTGACCGTCCCCGGTTACTTCTACCGTCATAAACCGGACGGAAGCTATTCGGATGCCTCCGGCTGTGGTAATGAGACCGCTTCGGAGCGGGCGATGGTACGCCGCTATATTGTGGAGTCCGTGAAATATTGGGCCGAGGAATACCATGTGGATGGTTTCCGTTTCGACTTGATGGGCATCCATGACGTAGAGACCATGAACGAGGTAAAAGCCGAGTTAGCTAAACTAGATCCTTCCATCTTCGTATACGGCGAGGGCTGGACCGCCAGCGATTCCCCGCTACCGGAGGATCAGAGGGCGATCAAGGTAAACGCCCCGAAACTGAATGATGTGGCCGTATTTAGCGATGACCTGCGGGATGCTTTAAAAGGAAGCGTATTCGAGACTACACAGGCCGGTTTCGCCTCCGGAAAGCCGGAAGGTAACGAGGAGTCTATTAAGTTCGGTATTGTAGGCGCTATCCGCCATCCGCAAATCGACTATAACCAAATATTATATTGCAAAGCGCCTTATGCGAACAAGCCTACGCAAGTGATCAACTATGTCTCTTGCCACGATGATCTTTGTTTGATGGATAAGTTGAAGCTCTCGGCCCCGAAAGACGCTACCCCGGATGAGTTGATACGATTCGGCAAGTTGGCCCAGACCATCATCTTCACCTCGCAAGGAGTACCCTTCATGCGGGCAGGAGAGGAGTTGCTGCACGATAAGAAAGGCGTACATAACAGCTATCAATCGCCCGATTCAATCAATGAGATCGACTGGTCTTTGAAGGCAAAAAACAAGGATGTTTTCAACTATTACAAGGATTTGATCGCCCTTCGTAAGTCGCACCCGGCTTTCCGTATCGCCACGGCCGAGGGAGTGAGGGAGGCCCTTCAATTCCAAGAAGTGAACCAGCCCGGTGTCGTAGCGTATACCTTAGGGGAACATGCGAACGGGGATAGTTGGAAGAAGATTATGGTTATCTTTAACGGGAACCGGAAGGCGGTAACGGTTTCTCTGCCGGAAGGAACATGGATTCCGGTTTGTAAAGACGGTCGGATTTATCTGGACGGTAAAGGTTCCGTACAGGGTAAAACTACCGTAAGCGCCTCTTCCGCCTTGATCTTGAAACAAGATTAATACGGAACTAAATCAAAGAAAATCCCCCGGGACATCTCGATGAATACCGAGCGTCCCGGGGGATTTTTTATTAAATCACTTACTTATCTGATTATTTGTAAGCCTCGCCTTTTACAGCTGCGATACCCGGAAGAACCTTACCTTCTATAGCCTCAAGAAGAGCGCCACCACCTGTAGAAACGTAAGATACGCCGTTAGCCAAACCGAATTTGTTAACGCAAGCAACAGAGTCGCCACCACCTACTAAAGAGAATGCGCCGTTCTTCGTAGCCTCAACGATAGCCTCGCCAACCGTGCGAGATCCGTGCGTAAAGTTCTCGAACTCGAATACACCCGTAGGACCGTTCCAAAGGATCGTCTTAGAGTTCTTGATAACGTCAGCGTAGATAGCCTCGGTCTTCGGACCTATGTCAAGACCTTCCCAACCATCAGGAATCTGATCTACCGGAGCGAAATCAGTCTTAGCGTCGTTGCTGAAATCGTCAGCGATCTTAGCGTCAACAGCCAATACCAAGTTTACGCCTTTTTCTTTCGCTTTCTTGATCAAATCAAGAGCAAGATCCAGCTTATCGTCCTCGCAGATAGACTTACCGATCTTACCGCCTTGCGCTTTCGTGAAAGTATAAGTCATACCACCCGTGATGATCAAGTTGTCTACCTTGTTCAACAAGTTCTCGATGATCTCGATCTTGGAGGAAACCTTAGAACCACCCATGATAGCGGTGAACGGACGTTGGATGTCGTTCATAACCTTATCGACAGCCTTCACTTCTTTCTCCATCAAATAACCGAACATCTTGTTGTCCGTATCGAAGTAGTCAGCGATCAAAGCCGTAGAAGCGTGAGCACGGTGAGCGGTACCGAACGCGTCGTTTACATAGCAGTCAGCGTAAGAGGCCAATCTCTTCGTGAACTCTTTCTGGCTTTCTTTAACGGCTTTCTTGGCAGCCTTCTTCTCCTCGTCGGAAGCGTCTTCAGCCAAACCTCTTGGTTTGCCTTCTTCCTCAGCGTAGAAACGAAGGTTCTCAAGCAACAAAGCTTCGCCCGGTTGCAAAGCGGCAGCTTTAGCGCCGGCTTCTTCGCCAATACAATCGTTCGCGAACTGAACATCTACACCTAACAACTCAGAAAGGTGTTTCAATATGTGTTTCAAGGAGAACTTCTCAGTAACGCCTTTCGGACGACCTAGGTGAGAACCGATAATTACGCTACCACCATCCGCTAAGATCTTCTTTAATGTAGGAAGAGCGGCACGCATACGAGTGTCGTCGGTGATGTTGAAGTTTTCGTCCAATGGAACGTTAAAGTCAACTCTTACAAATGCCTTTTTGCCGGCAAAATTGAAATTGTCAATTGTTTGCATAACTATTGTATTTAATGTCTGTATTAAAATGTTCCTTTAATCGCTTGCAAACTTACATAAAATATTTTTATTTGACCGTTTGCGCTTGCTTTAAATTTTATACCAATTTGAAACGTAGCCGTAATCTCCCGTCAGCATAGTCGTAATTCAACAGCTTGAAATGTCCGATCTCGGATGTATTCGCCACGTGCGATCCGATACATGCGCAGGCATCGTAATCGCCTATGCGTACGATACGTAATGTGTCGCTGGCATCATCGGGCAATTTACTTAAATCCACGATACCGCCGGCCTTTTCTTTTGGCATGAACTCGATGGTTACGGGCAGGTGCCGGTCGATCACCTCGTTTATCTTCTTCTCAACCTCGGCCATGACCTCCGCGCTGGGCTCTTCCGCCAATAGATAATCGCATTTAGACTTCTTCCTCTCTATGTGTGCGTTCTTGGATCTGGGACATCCGAACATCCGTACCATTGTCTGGTTTAAGATATGTTCCGCCGTGTGCATAGGAGGATACTCTTGCTTGTTGTGTTCGTTCAGTTGGATTTCTTGTTTCATATATTTGATGTTTTGATTGTATTTCGTGAAAAATATGCTCAAATGTACGAAATAAATCTTTAGTTTTGTAAAGTCATAGAAAACACCTTAAAGGAACGATATGCCAGCTAAGCGCTTATTTGGAATAATTCCATCATATTTCTCTTTGTTACCTGTATATCATGTAAATCCTCTACAGACTTATCGGAGGAGAAGCGTATACTCGTGATTCAATCTTACGAAAAACATTTTCCCGCCTATGAGAAGATGAAGGAAATCATGTCGAGTGATTTGCGGAAGAAGGGG
>OAVI01000481.1_pt1 | contig 13185 bp, 7 predicted proteins | sample 1476381 | NCBI WGS metagenome assembly OAVI01 (sample SAMEA2580083, study PRJEB22360) | human gut metagenome | biome: human gut; feature: human-associated habitat; material: faeces | place: Denmark | collected 2008/2010 | reverse complement strand
GGATGTACCAGATGGCAGATTTTTACAAAGATCACACTGCCTCTTAGTAAACCGATTATTATCTACACCGTTCTGACATCGTTTATGGGACCGTGGCTCGATTTCATTTTTGCAAAGGTGATCTGCCGGGCAAATTCAGACCAGTATACGATTGCAATCGGACTGTGGAAAATGTTGGAAAAAGAATATATTGACAGCTGGTACACCAGCTTTGCCGCAGGGGCAGTATTGATCTCAATACCGATCGCAATTCTGTTCCTGTGTATGCAGAGATTTTATGTGGACGGTGTTTCCGGTGCAGTCAAAGGATAGATGGAGTAAAAGGATGGGAAAGACAGCAAAGCAATGGAAAGACTTTTACCGAAAAGAAGAATTTCAGAAACAGTATTGTGATCCGGCAGAAAAGCTTGGAATGGAGTGCACAAGTGGGCGGACTTCATTTCGGCTCTGGTCGCCAGTGGCAGAGGAAGTACAGATCTGTTTTTACAAGAACGGAGAGGCCGGAAGTGCATTTGAGATCCATCCGATGCAGCTGCAGGAGCATGGAATATGGAACTATGAGACAAAGCAGTCTCTTCATGGAATCTATTATGATTTTCTACTGAAGATAGAGGGAGAGCAGGTTCAAAGTGCAGACCCTTATGCAAAAGCTTGTGGTGTGAACGGCCTTCGCAGTATGGCGGTGGATTTGAGAAAAACGGATCCTGTGATGTGGGAATCAGATAAAGCGCCGGAAAAAGAAGCAGAGCAAATAATCTATGAGCTGCATGTCAAAGAGTTTTCCTGGGATGCATCCGGCGGATTTCCAGTAGAGGTAAGAGGGAAATATCCGGCATTTTGTTGCAAAGATACTTCTTTGTATGGAGATGGAAAACATCCGACAGGACTTTCTTATCTGAAAAATCTCGGGGTCAATTATGTACAGCTGATGCCGGTGTATGACTATGGATCTGTAGATGAGGCGGGCAGAGCGGATGGATTCAACTGGGGATATGATCCACTGAATTATAATGTGCCGGAAGGTTCTTATTCCACAGATCCATTTCATGGGGAAGTTCGGATCCGGGAGCTGAAAGAAGCGATCCAGGCTCTGCACAGACAGGGATTTCGGGTCATTATGGATGTGGTTTATAACCACACCTATTCGCTGGATTCCTGGCTTCAGAAGACGATGCCGTGGTATTTCTACCGGGTGTGGGAAGACGGCAGTGTTTCCAATGGATCTGCCTGTGGAAATGATGTGGCAAGTGAGCAGGCAATGTGTGCCAAATACATTTTGGAGTCTGTGCTGTACTGGGCCGAAGAGTACCATATGGATGGATTCCGCTTTGACCTGATGGGACTTCTGGATGTGGAGCTGATGAACAGGATTCGAAAGGAACTGGATGCCCGCTATGGAACCGGGGAAAAGCTGGTTTTTGGAGAGCCGTGGAGAGCGGATGAAACGGCTGTGGAAGGAAATGCTCTCCTGGCGGATAAAGCACATATCCATCTTCTGGATGAACAGGTAGGGATGTTTTCGGACGATACGAGAGATGCCATCAAAGGTTCGGTCTTTGAGGCAGAAGAACCGGGATTTGCAAATGGAGGGAAAGATCTGGAAGAGCAGATCCTAGCCTCTGTGAAAGCCTGGTGCGGACAAAAGGAGCCGAAAGTGAAAGCACCATCCCAGGTGATCACGTATGTGTCTGCCCATGATAATCATACACTCTGGGATAAACTGTGTGAAACAACAGCGTCAGAAGAATTGAGAAGAAAACAGTACCGTCTGGCAGCGGGAATGTATCTGACCTGTCAGGGAATTCCGTTTTTGTTATCTGGAGAGGAGTTCGCACGGACAAAAGGCGGCAGGGATAACACGTATAATGCACCGATCACCATCAATCGTCTGGATTGGGAACAGGCATACAAGGAACAGGAGCTGGTGGAATATTACCGGGGACTGATCACACTGCGAAAAATGCTGCCGGGATTGTGGGATAAAAGCGCACAGGCGGCAAAACGCATCTTAAAAACGTGGAAAACAGATGGTTGTGTGGGCTTGTATGTGGATAACCAGACAAAAGAAAAAGCAGAACTGTGGAAAACACTCTGTATTGTATATAACGGCAGTGAAAAACAGCAGGAAGTGAAACTTTTGAAAGGGACATGGGAAGTTCTTGCAGACGGAGAGGACAGCTTTTTATGGAAACATCCACAGATTGCAGCGGAACATATGAAAGTTTCTCCGGTCAGTATTTTGATACTTGGAAAAAAGGAAGAGAGCAGGTAAAGTGTGATGAAATGGATGTATGGAAAACAAGACTGGAAAACAAGAGAGCGGGGACTGGAAAACTGTTATTTGATGACCAACGGACTGGGGGGATTTTCCTCCATGACGATGACGGGGGCAGTGTCAAGAAATGACCATGCACTGTTGATGGCCTGTACAACAGCGCCAAACTGCAGATACAATATGATACACCGCTTAAAGGAAGAACTTCTGACAGAAACAGGAGACGTGCTTACACTGTCCACACAGGAGTTTGAGGAGCAGACACCGGAGGATGGATATCTTCATCTGGCGGCATTTTCCTATGAAGATACTCCGATCTGGAGATTCCTTGTAAATGGTGTGGAGATCAAAAAAGAGATTGGAATGCCACAGGAAGAAAATACAGTGGCGCTTCGTTATGAAATCAAAAACCGCAGCAGCCGGAATGTGGAATTTGTGCTGACTCCATTTTTCCAGTTCGTACCAAAGGGAGCCGATCTCTTGCCGGATCAGGAAATCGTATTTACAAAAGGAGCCGTGGAAAGTGAAGGAATGACACTGCATCTTCGTACAAACGGAATGATAAAAGAGATCGCAGAGACAGAGGAAGTTTATTTTTACCGCTATGATGTCTGTGACGGACGCAGGGCGTATGGACACGCAAGAGCCAACCATCAGATCCGTCTGCAGGCAGAGGCTGGAAAACAGGTGGTCCTGGAAGTAGTCTATGAGATGGAACCATCAAAAAACAGTGCACAGACGATCATTGAGCAGACGAAAGCAGACAGAAAACAGCTGGAGGAAACAGCCGGATTTACTTCGGAGGCTGGGAAAATGCTTTCAAAAAGTGCCAGACAGTTTGTTTCAAAACGGGAATCCGCGGGGGGAGATACGATTTTGGCAGGATATCCGTTTTTTGAAGACTGGGGCAGAGATACGATGATTGCACTTCCGGGAATCTGCATTTCTACCGGACAGTTTGAGACTGCAAAAAGGATTCTGCGAACCTTTGCACAGAATGAGAGAGACGGTCTGATGCCGAATCTGTTTCCAGAGGGAGGAAACGAACCGCTGTACAATACAGTCGATGCGGCACTGTTGTTTATCAATTGCGTGTATTTGTATTATGAAGCAACAAAAGATATGGAGTTTGTCCGGGAAGTGTATCCGGTGATGGAGCGGATCATGGATGGATATCAGAGCGGGACAAAGTTTGGGATCCACATGGATACAGACGGGCTGATCTGTGCAGGGGAAGGTCTTGCTCAGGTGACCTGGATGGACGTACGTGTGGGAGAGATTCTGCCGACTCCAAGACACGGAAAGCCGGTGGAGATCAATGCCTACTGGTACAATGCCTTAAAAATTATGGAAACATTTACAGAAGAAACAGAAACAAGCAGATACTACGCGCAACTGGCAGAAAAGGTAAGGGATTCGTTTACAGAAAAATTCTGGATGTCGCAGAAAAATTGTCTGAAAGACCTGGTTTCCGGAACAGAGGCAGATACCCAGATCCGCTGCAATCAGATCTGGGCACTCTCCATGCCGTTTACGATGCTGGAGCCGGAAAAAGAGCGGAAGATAGTGGAAACTGTTTTTGAAAAGCTGCATACTTTTTATGGGATGCGTACACTGGAAGAAGCAGATCCGGAATTTCATCCATACTATGAAGGAGCGATGGAAAAGCGGGATATGGCATACCATCAGGGCACTGTATGGACGTTCCCACTGGGGGCTTACTATCTGGCGTATCTCAAGGTTCACGCATACAGTGAACGCGCAAAACAGGACGTAAAAGAGCAGCTGGAAGTTCTGGAGTGCGCACTTAAGGAAGGGTGCATTGGACAGCTGCCGGAAATCTACGACGGGAAAAACCCAGTGTCTTCCAAAGGCTGTTTTGCACAGGCATGGAGTGTCGGAGAATTGCTCCGTGTATATGAACAGATTGAAAAAAAGAAGAAATAGAACATGGAATCTGAAAGGAGAATGACAATGGAAAAAGAATTAGAGCAGATGTTACAGACAGTTTGCAGCAAAGGAATAAAAGAGGCATCCAGTGAAGAGATCTACGCAGCGCTTCTTCAGTGGTCCAAAGAAAAAATGAATGGTATGAAACACAACGAGGGAGACAGAAAACTGTACTACATTTCCGCAGAATTTCTGGTAGGGAAACTCTTGTCCAACAACCTGATCAATCTGGGTGTATTTGAAGAAGTCAGAGAAGTGCTGAAAAAACACGGACACGATCTGACAGAGATTGAAGAAGTAGAATTGGAACCATCTCTTGGAAACGGAGGATTGGGACGTCTGGCAGCATGTTTCCTGGATTCCATCGCAACACTCGGACTCAATGGAGACGGTGTGGGACTGAACTATCACGACGGATTATTCCTTCAGAAATTTTCTGATAACAAACAGTGGGAAGAGAAAAATCCATGGATCACAGAAAAGAGCTGGCTGACAAAAACAGATGTGAGTTTTGAGGTTCCGTTTAAAGATTTTACCCTGAAATCTACCATGTATGACATTGACGTACCGGGATATCAGAGCGGCTGCAACAAACTGCACCTGTTTGATCTGGACAGTGTAGATGAGAGCATCATTGGAAATGGAATCCAGTTCGACAAACAGGAGATCCATAAAAACCTGACATTGTTCCTCTATCCGGATGACAGTGATGAAGCAGGACAGCTTCTGCGTATTTATCAGCAGTATTTCATGGTCAGCAATGCAGCACAGCTGATCCTCAAAGAAGCCGAGGATCGTGGGGTGAATCTGTATCACCTGCATGAGCATGTGTGCATCCAGATCAATGATACACATCCGACTATGGTCATTCCGGAACTGATCCGTATCCTGACAGAACAAAAAGGATTTAATATCGATACTGCAGTGGACGTGGTGAGCAAGACTTGTGCGTATACAAACCATACGATCCTGGCAGAGGCGCTGGAAAAATGGCCGATCTCTTATCTGGAGAAAGTGGTACCGCATCTGATGCCGATCATCCGCGAACTGGATCGAAGAGTGAGAAGAGATTTCCACGATCCGAGAGTGTATATCATTGATGAGATGGACCGCGTGCACATGGCACACATTGATATTCATTTCGGATATGCAGTAAACGGTGTGGCAGCGCTTCACACAGAGATTTTAAAAGAATCTGAGCTGAAACCGTTCTACGATATTTATCCGCAGAAGTTCAACAACAAGACCAACGGAATCACATTCCGCAGATGGCTGGTACACTGCAATCACAATCTGGCAGAGTACTTAAAAGAACTGATCGGACCTGGATATATGGAGAATGCAGAAGAACTGGAAAAACTTCTGGCATATCAGGATGATGAGAATGTTCTCGCAAAACTGAAAGAGATTAAAAAAGAAGCAAAAGCAGAATTAAAGAAATATCTCAAGATGACACAGAATGTGGAGATTGATGAAAATTCTGTATTTGATATCCAGATCAAACGTCTCCATGAGTATAAGAGACAGCAGATGAACGCACTGTATGCGATCTACAAATACAAAGAGATCAAAAAAGGAAATCTGCCGAAACGTCCGCTCACAATGATCTTCGGAGCAAAGGCAGCACCGGCATATACGATTGCCAAAGATATCATTCATCTGATCCTCTGCCTGCAGCAGCTCATTGACAATGATCCGCAGGTAAGCCCGTACATGAAGATCGTGATGGTAGAAAACTACAATGTGACAAAGGCAGAGAAACTGATCCCTGCATGTGATATTTCCGAGCAGATTTCTCTGGCTTCCAAAGAGGCTTCCGGAACCGGAAATATGAAATTTATGCTCAACGGCGCTGTGACGCTCGGAACAGAAGACGGAGCAAATGTGGAGATCCATCAGCTTGTCGGCGATGACAATATTTACATTTTCGGAGAAAAATCTGAAAAGATCATCAAGCTGTATGAAACAGGAGAATACTGTTCGAAAGATATTTACGAAAACGATCCGATGGTAGAAGAGCTGGTAGACTTTATTATCAGTAAAGATTTGATCCGCATCGGAGATCCGGTGAACCTGGGACGTCTGTACAAAGAAATCGTAGGCAAAGACTGGTTCATGGCACTTTTGGATGTGAAAGATTATATCAGAACAAAAGAGCAGATGCTTTCTGATTATGAAGATGAAAAAGCGTGGGAGAAAAAAATGCTGGTGAACATTGCCAAAGCCGGATTTTTCTCTTCCGACAGAACGATTGCAGAGTATAACAGAGACATCTGGCATCTGTAGGATATGGCAAAAGCCAAAGGAGAGAGTAAAATGAGAAAAACAGGAATTTTGATGCCTGTATCTTCCCTCCCGTCTCGAACGGGAGTGGGAGAGATGGGGGCAGAAGCATATCATTTTCTGACATTGTTAAAAGAAAGCGGTATAAAGATCTGGCAGATTTTGCCGATGAATCCGGTAGGATACGGAAACTCCCCGTATCAGCCATATTCTTCCTGTGCAGGGGATGAGTTATATATCAGTTTGGATACGCTGTATGAGGAAGGGCTGTTAAAAGAAAGACCAGAAGGGTTTCACGAATATGCGACGAAAGTCGATTATGATGCTGTGCGTCTGCACAAAGAGCCTTATTTAAGAGAAGCTTTTCAGACATTTCTTACAAGTGGCGGCTGTGAGACAAAAGACTATCAGGAGTTTGCAGATCAGAGCTGGGTATATGAATATGGTGCTTTCCGTGCGCTGAAAAAGGCAAACGGGGGATGCTGCTGGAATGAATGGAAACAGGAAGATAAAATGTGGCCGGATGCGAGAACGGATTTGGCGCCTGAGTTAGAAACAGAAGTGCAGTATCATATGTTTTTACAGTATGTATTTTTCAGTCAGTGGATGAAACTGAAAGAAAAGGCCAATGCGTATGATATTCAGATCATGGGAGATGTGCCGTTTTATGTGGGGGTAGATTCTGTGGACGTGTGGGCAGCAAAAGACAATTTCCTTCTGGATACAGACGGAAGGCCGATCTTTATTGCAGGAGTTCCGCCGGATTATTTCAGTGCGACCGGTCAGAGATGGGGCAATCCAATCTACAACTGGGAATATTTAAAAGAAAACAACTATCAGTTCTGGGTGGACCGGATCGGATACAGCAGCAAGCTGTTTGACATTATCCGGATCGATCACTTCCGGGCGTTTGACACCTTCTGGAAAATTCCGGCAAGTTGTCCGACAGCTGTGGAAGGCGAGTGGATTGAGGCGCCGGGATATGAAGTGATTGACACGCTCAAAGAGAAGATCCCGGGTGTAAATCTGGTGGCGGAAGATCTGGGAGATCTCAGACCGGAAGTACTGGAATTGAAGGATCACTATCATCTGAAAGGCATGAAGATCCTTGTATTTTCGATTGAGACAAAAGGAAAATATGCATATGACAGCTTCCGCGATGTAGAAAATATGATCGTGTATACGGGAACGCATGACAATGATACTTTGATGGAGTGGTATCATAATCTGACCTGCGCGGCGAAGCGTAAAGTGCGCAGATTTCTCACACGTGAGGGAATCAGGCAGGGAAGTGTCAAAGACCGTCTGCTTGCTTATACATTAAAGAGCAAGGCAGAATATGCGATCATTCCGATGGCGGATATTTTAGGGCAGGGAAAAGAAGGGCATCTGAATACACCGGGGACAGTCGGTTCTCCGAACTGGGAGTGGAGAATGCCGGACTTTACACTTGCCGGGAAAGAACTGAAACGATATAAAAATCTGATCACATTCCGGAACTAAAGGAGAGACAACATGCAATTTGCTGGAATTTTTCATAAAACATCAGAACAGATGAGTTATGCGTTAAATGAAAATGAGCTGATCGTAAACTTAAGAACAGGATATGATGTCAGACGGGTATTCATTCATTATGGAGATCCGTTTGAATCGGGAATCCTTGGCGGAAACGAGAAATGGACCGGAAAGAGAGAGGAAATCTGTTTTAAGAAACGTTTGCGTCACCAGCTCTGGTGGACAACGACATTGGTTCCAAAGTATAAACGCTGCAAATATTATTTTGAATTACATACAGAGGAAGAAGTCTGGTATTATTTTGAGGATGGATTTCTGACAGAAGAACAGATGCAGATGGACGGAAGGATGCTGCAGTGCTTTACCGTACCGTGGATGAATCCTGCGGATATTAATGTGACACCAGACTGGGTCAACGAGACAGTATGGTATCAGATTTTTCCGGACCGGTTCTGCAGGGGAGCAGATACGAAGGAAGAGGCCGGTGTGACGAAGTGGCGCACTGGTACTGTGACCAATGAAGAGAGGTTTGGCGGAAATTTAAATGGAATCCGGGAAAAAATTCCTTATCTGGAAGGGCTCGGAATCACGGGAATCTACCTGAATCCCATTATGAAAGCAGAATCCAACCACAAATATGACACCACAGATTATACGGTGATCGATCCTCATTTTGGAACGGAGGAAGAATTTAAAGATCTGGTAGAAGAGGCACATCAGCATGGGATTCGGATCATGGTGGATGCTGTGTTCAATCATTGTGGAAGAAAGTTTGCACCATGGCTGGATGTTCTGGAGAAAAAAGAAAAATCTGCGTATGCAGACTGGTTTATGATCCATGACTGGGAAACAGTCGAAAAACGGGCAGATACGAGAGACGGACGGTTTTATTCATTTGCATTTACTGATGGAATGCCAAAGCTGAATACAAATAACGAAGAAGTAATTCAATACTTCTGTAAAATATGCGAAGACTGGATCCGCAAATTCGATATTGACGGAATCCGGTTTGACGTGGGAAATGAAGTTTCCCACCGTTTTCTGAAAAAAATCCGGGAGCATTTAAAACAGATGAAACCGGATCTGTACTTACTGGGTGAAATCTGGCATGATGCAAGTCAGTGGCTTCTGGGAGATGAGTACGATTCTGTAATGAACTATCCTCTGATGAGCGGAATCCATGATTTCTTCTTAGATCGGGGAATGGAAAAAGAAGAATTTGAGTATATGGTGAACCGCTGTTATACGATGTATATGCAGCAGAGCAACAATGTGATGTTCAATCTTCTGGATTCTCATGACACGCAGCGTTTGATGAGTCGGTTTGATGATCTGGATCTGTTTTACCAGCAGCTTGCCGTGTTGTTTACAATGCCGGGAAGTGCCTGCATTTATTATGGAACAGAGATTGCAATGGAAGGCGGTTTTGATCCGGACTGCCGCAGATGTATGCCGTGGCAGGAACTGGATTCATCCGAAAACCAGGAAAAAATCCAGATCATGCAAAAGCTGATCGCAATGCGGAAACAGGAAGCAGCCTGCAAAAGTCTGTATTTCCATTTTCCGAATGAGTATGAGAAGAGACGTCTTGTGGAGTATATCAAACTGGATCAGGACGGCAATCAGCTGGAAGTACTCTTAAACTGTTCTGAGGAATCGGTATCAGTAAAAGAAGAGGGAGAAGTTTTGTTTTCCCGCAGATTTGAGCAGGGTGTATTGAAGAAAAATGGAACTTTGATCAGAAGAAAGAAATAAAGGAGAACGTCAATGGAAGGGACAAGAAAAGAACACTGGTGGAGGGATGCGGTGATCTATCAGATTTATCCACGCAGCTTTCAGGACAGCAATGGAGATGGGATCGGAGATCTGCGAGGGATCATTCAGAGACTGGATTATTTAAAAGAGCTGGGAATCGATGCGATCTGGCTGTCTCCGGTCTACAAATCCCCGCAGGATGACAATGGATATGACATCTCTGATTATCAGGATATCGATCCTATGTTCGGAAGTCTGGATGACATGGAAGAGCTGATAAAAGAAGCCAAAAAGAGAAATATCCGGATTATCATGGATCTTGTGTTAAACCATTCTTCTGATGAGCATCGCTGGTTTCAGGAGGCAAAGAAAAGCAAGGATAACCCGTACCATGACTATTATGTCTGGAGAGATGGGAAAGAGGGCGTGTATCCGAATGATATGAGATCCGTATTTGGGGGACCTGCCTGGGAATGGGTGCCGGAACTGGAACAGTACTATTTCCACCAGTTTTCGGTAAAACAGCCGGATTTGAACTGGGAGAATCCAAAAGTGCGCCGTGAGATCTATGATATGATCCTCTGGTGGATGGAAAAAGGAGCGGGTGGATTCCGTCTGGATGTGATCGATCAGATTGCCAAGGAGCCGGATCAAAAGATCACAAACAACGGACCGAGACTCCATGAGTTTATTCAGGAACTGAGCAGGGAAACATTCCAAAAGGGAGATCTGATCACAGTAGGAGAGGCATGGGGCGCAGATATTGAACGCGCCAAATTGTACAGCAATCCGGATGGAAGCGAGTTTTCTATGGTGTTCCAGTTCGAGCATATTGGTCTGGATCAGCAGGAAGGAAAGTCGAAATGGGATGTGGCGCCGCTTCCAGTAGTGAAATTAAAACAGGTGCTTGCAAAATGGCAGAGAGAACTGCACGGATGTGGATGGAACAGTCTGTTCTGGAACAATCACGATCTGCCAAGAATCGTGTCCCGTTGGGGAAATGATCAGAAATACCGCGTGGAATCTGCAAAGATGCTTGCTACCTTGCTGCATGGAATGCAGGGAACTCCTTATATCTATCAGGGAGAAGAACTGGGTATGACAAATGTGCGCTTTGCAGATATCAGCCAGTATCAGGATATTGAGACACTGAATATGTACAAAGAGCGTCTGGATGAAGGATATAGCAAGGAAGAAATCATGAACTCCATTTATGCAAAGGGCAGGGACAATGCAAGAACGCCGATGCAGTGGAGTGGTGAGGTGAATGCAGGATTTACAAAGGGAACCCCATGGTTGGAAGTGAATCCGAATTATACGAAGATCAATGCCGAGTCGGAACTATCCGATCCCGATTCTGTATTCTACTATTATCAGAAGCTGATCCGGCTGAGAAAAGAACATTCCGTGTTTGTAAATGGAGAGTTTACACTTTTGATGGAAGAGGATCCGCAGGTGTTTGCCTATATAAGAAAAGAAGGCGATACAGAAGTCCTGGTATGTGCAAATTTCAGTGAAACACCGGCAGCGTGCGATCTTTTGAGTGAATGGAAAGACGGAGAGGTACTGATCTGGAATTATAAGGAAAAAGGAGAGACTGGAGTGCTCAGACCTTATGAAGCAATGATGATCAGAAGATAAATAGAGAATCCATATTTGAGAGAGGGGGAGGAATCTTCCTCTCTTTTTACGTAATAAGAAACGATGGAGTTTTCAAGGTGAAAAACAAATTTCAACTTTCTCTTTTTAAATAATCGTGCTATAATGCAGAAAAGCATAAAAATTCTGGTTTTCTAAGCGGAACCATACCGCATCTTTTATTCTAAGTCATATCGGAAAATCTCTATGCTTTGATTTCAATCTAAAACAGCAGAGAGGTTTGAGGGAAAGATGCCGTATTGGAAAGCCTCCTGCAGCTATTTTCATTCAAGGAGGTATTTATATGAACCAGACAACACAGATGCAGCCCGTAAACAGACTGTACAAATCGAGGATTTTTGCCATGCTCTACAGTGACAGGAAAGATCTGCTCGATCTGTACAATGCGGTCAGCGGAAAGCATTACGAAGATCCAGAATTGCTGGAAATCAATACACTGGAAAATGCAATCTACATGTCGATGCATAATGATCTGTCCTTTCTCATTGATTCCAGACTTTCCCTGTATGAGCATCAGTCCACCTACAGTCCCAACCTGCCCCTGCGGTATTTGTTTTATATCTCGGATCTGTATTCCGGGATGACAAAAGATGAAAACCTGTATGGTACGAAAAGGATTCAGATTCCGACTCCGCAGTTTGTGATCTTTTACAATGGAAGTCAGGAACAGCCGGATCGAAAAATTTTAAGATTGTCTGATGCGTATTGCGTCAAAGAAGAACATCCGGCATTGGAGCTGACTGCGGTGATGCTGAACATCAACCGCGGGCATAATGAGAAGTTGAAGGAAATGTGCAAATCTCTGAAGGATTACTCGGAATATACTGCAAGAGTGCGGGAGTACGCCCAGGTAAAGCCGGTGGAAGAAGCAGTGGAACAGGCAATCAGTGAGTGTATTCAGGAAGGGATCATGGCAGAGTTTTTGAAACAAAACAGAGCGGAGGCGAAACAAGTGAGTATTTATGAATATGATGAGGAAAAGCATATGCGGCAGGAGCGGGAAGCGTCCTGGGAAGAGGGCAGAGAGGTTGGAAGAGAAGAGGGAAAATTCGAAGGGAAAATTGAGCTTCTTAGAATGCAGATTCAAAAGAAACTGGTAAAAGGAAAATCTATTTCTGAGATTTCAGAGGAACTTGAAGAAGAGGAAGATGTTATTGCACAAATGATCCGAGAGATGGGAGAAGAGAGGGCAGCGGACAAGCATCTGCCCCCAAAACTTTCCCATTGAGTTTACCTGACGATGATCCAGTCTATACCCTGAAAAAAGTGATGGAGGAGTTAGAATATACATCGAAAAGAAAAAATACAAATCTCCTGTAGAAGATCAGGTGTCAAAACACTGATTACTACAGGAGATTTGTATTTTAAGATTTAGAGCCTAAAAATTGGCATTAACCGACAGCCCCTTTCTTTGGATTTTGATTATAGCGTATATAGGTATGGATTTTCAAGCACTGTGGATAAAGAAAACCGATGGTATGAAAGTGGTTGACATGAGTATTCTAAAGTCATAGAATATAAATATGAAAAAGCGTACGATTTTATGTACGGAAATGAGGTGGAATTATGTTGGCGGTGAAAAGTATGGATGTAAGAGGGCATTTTAAAGAGTGGTGTGATAAGGTTTTCAGCGGTGAGACATTGATTATCTCACGTCCTAAGAATGAAAATATCGTAATGATTTCAGAAACAGAGTATAATGAAATGATGAGAATAAAACGAAATGTAGAGTATCTTACACGTATTGA
>OAVI01000469.1_pt1 | contig 13444 bp, 10 predicted proteins | sample 1476381 | NCBI WGS metagenome assembly OAVI01 (sample SAMEA2580083, study PRJEB22360) | human gut metagenome | biome: human gut; feature: human-associated habitat; material: faeces | place: Denmark | collected 2008/2010 | reverse complement strand
CTAAAATCCTGTCACTAAGACTCACTTAGCGACAGAAATTTAGGACGACTGGGATGGTTTCCTAAAATCCTGTCGCTAACGAACAGGGGATGCCCTAGGAACTACATAGTTACCGGTTACGACTGCAATTACGGTTTGCGACTACGGTCACGATGCGACGAGATGCCCGATGACTAACAACAACAAAAAGCCCGACCGTGATGGTCGGGCTTTTGCTATTAAACCTATTAGTCGAGCTTCTGCACCTGGTGGAAGCCGAGCTCCACAGGCGTATCGCGACCGAAGATGGACACGAGCACGGTGAGCTTCTGGGTGGTGGGTTCCACGTCGGAAACGACAGCGGCCATAGTGGCGAAAGGACCATCGGTAACGGTGACCTGGTCACCCACGGCATAGGAGACCTCGACCTTGCGCTTCTTGGCGGCAGCGGGCTTGTCGCCGGCGGCCTTGAGCGCTTCGGAGGCAATCATCGGGGCCATCATGGCCACGACTTCCTGACGGGAGAGCGGAGCCGGATCCTTGGACGGACCAACGAAGCCGGTCACGCCTTCGGTCTCACGCACGACACGGCGAGCGTTCTCATCCGGCCACATACGAATCAGCACGTAGCCAGGAACACGCACGCGGGTGATGACCTTCTTGCCCTTTTCGGTGTGCTTCTCGACCTCTTCCATCGGCACCTCGACCTGGAAGATCTGATCTTCCATGCCGAAAGAAGCCACACGGGACTCGATGTTGGTCTTCACCCGCTTCTCGTAGCCGGAGTAGGTGTGCAGCACGTACCACTTACCGTCAAGGGTGCGCAACGACTTGGAGAACTCATCAACAGCCTTCTGGCCGGCGTCGGTTTCCTCAGCCTGCTCGGACTCGTTGACTTCGGATTCTTCTTCCGCCGACTCAGCCACGGTTTCAGGGGAAGCCACAGGAGCTTCGGCAACAGGTTCGGCAGACTCAACGGCCTCGGCCGGAGCATCAGCCACAGGAGCCTCATCGGCCGCCGCATCCACGTTCTCCAGAGCAGCGTCGAGATTCTCGAGATTCAGTTCATCACTCATGCGTTGTCATTCACCTTCAGGTTATGCGTAAATCAGCCGAAAATACCCAACGTGGCCTTGCCCAGACCGAAGTCCATGCCGGTAACGAGGGCCATCAGCAGCAACACGAAGATGAACACAGCCAGAGACCAGAAGAACAGTTCCTTGGCAGTAGGGGTAACGACCTTGCGAAGCTCATCAATGATCTGCTTGATAAACAGACCAATACGCATGAAGACATTCGGCTTGACTGCCTTTTCGTTTGTGCTCGTCTTAGCCATTCCGTACCTCGCATCAGCTGCTTGATTATTGAAGAAACTTGGCAGGGAAGGCGGGACTCGAACCCACAACCTACGGTTTTGGAGACCGTTGCGCTACCAATTGCGCCACTTCCCTAGGTGAAGTTCACCTCGGCTGACGTTCTGTAGAGAACGCTTCGCCATGGCGGAAACCGCCAAATCGCTATAGTAACGGCTGGGGTGGATTAAGGCAAATCGCGTGTCGGATAAACTGCAAAATCGCCTCCAAAGACGACCAAGGGGAGCCGGGCTCAACGCGCCCAAAACTCCCCTCAGGATGCGCTCCCCTCTTCGGAGGGGAAAGGAACGGTTTACTTCGCCCAGTCCTTGAAACGCTTCATGCCCTCGGCCAGATCGTCGTCGGCGAGAGCATAAGAGAAGCGCAGGTAACCGGGAGCGCCGAAGGCTTCACCGGGAACAGCGGCCACGTGAGCTTCGTCCAACAGAGCAGCGGCAAAATCGGCAGAAGTGGCGCACACCGTGCCGTTGGAACCCAGCGGCTTGCCCAGCAACGCGGTGATATCCGCAAATGCATAGAACGCACCGGTCGGAGTCGGGCAATACACACCCTCGATGTCGTTCAGAGCCGCAACAATCGCACGGCGACGCACATCAAAAGCCTTACGCATCTCGTATACCTCATCCAGAGGGCCGGATACGGCGGCCAATGCGGCACGCTGAGAGATATTGGCCACATTCGAAGTCATATGACCCTGCAGCTTGGTGGCAGCCTTGGCCACCTCAGCCGGGGCGACCATCCAGCCGACACGCCAGCCAGGCATCGCGTAGGTCTTGGCCACACCGTTAAGCACCAGTAGCTGGTCGCGGCATTCCGGCACGGCAGCACCGATGTATGTGGTGCGCGCATCGTCATAGTTCAGGTGCTCATAAATCTCATCGGAGATAATCCAGATGTGGTGCTCAACAGCCCAACGTCCGATGGCTTCCACGGTTTCCGGCTTCCACACGGCACCGGTTGGGTTGTTCGGCGAGTTGACGATGATGGCCTTGGTCCGCTCGGTACGGGCAGCCTCAAGCGCCTCCAGCGACGGCTCAAAGTTCACGTCGGCACCGGCAAACACCTCCACCGGCACGCCATCCGCCAGCTTCACGGCCTCAGGGTAGCTGGTCCAGTACGGAGTGGGGATGATGACCTCGTCACCATCGTTGAGCAAAATCTGGAAAGCCTCATACACGGCCTGCTTACCGCCGTTGGTCACTACTACCTGATCGGCGTTTACCTCATAGCCGGAATCGCGCAGCACCTTGGCCGCGATGGCCTCGCGCAGCTCGGGCAAACCCGGAGTGGGCGTGTACTTGTAATTCTTCGGATCAAGGCATGCATCGGCAGCGGCCTTGACCACGTTCGCAGGAGTCGGGAAGTTCGGCTCACCGGCACCAAAACCGATGACGTCAAGACCGGCGGCCTTCATTGCCTTGGCCTTGGAATCCACGGCGAGCGTAGCGCTCGGTGCCACAGTGTTGATACGGTCGGAAAGAATCTGCCATTGCGCCATAGTCATGGCTCTTACGATAACCCCAACGCACGATGTTTGGAAGTGTGTTGTAGGTCTCAACAAAACTGGACATCCGCATAGGGTCTGTGGTGCAATGGAGCTGCGCGCAGCGGGTTGGGAAAGCGTGCCGGAGGAGAGATTATGGCAAAGCATCACGAAAGCCATGGCAGTCGTGGGACTCGCCGCAGCACGGTCGAGCCACGTGTGGCGTACAGCCGCCATGCCGAAACGCATAGCGCTCATGGCAGCCAGTTGCACTACGGGCAACACGCCAGCCACCGTTCCGCTGCCGCAATCGCAGCACAGCGCACGCGGCGTATCGCCGTATTGGTGGTAGCAGCCGTGGTGGCAGTGGCCTTGGTAATCACCGTCGGTGTCGTTGCGCATGGGTGGTTCGTCCGGCAGCCTGCGCCATCTATGCAACAGCAGCTTCCGACCACCGCGCATAAATCACTTACCCGTAAAACCGTGCCGCAGTTGGATCCCGGCAACATCGTCATCGGTGTCAACGGCAGCGAAACCACCTATGTGCTCAAGGGTGAGCAGTATGTGGAAGGCGGCGCACATGCCATCGAGCCGGAAGACGGCGTACTGACCGGCAACATCGTCACTACCGGCACCGTAGACACGAACACTCCCGGCGATTACACGGTGCAATACACGGTTCATGACTCAACCGGCCATGAGGCATCCACCACGCGCACAGTCAAAGTAGTGGACACGATGGATAAGCAGACCGGCGGTATTCCCGTGCTGATGTACCACTATGTCTACGATCCGGCGAATCCGCCTGCAGACGTTGACGCGAACTGGATTCCGACCACGTCACTCGAGCCGCAGCTGCAATACCTGACGCAGAACAATTTCTATTACCCGTCCTGGCCCGAGGTCCGCGCATTCATCGATGGCAAGCACAGCCTGCCCAAGAACAGCATCGTGATGACTTTCGATGATGGCGAGCCGCACTTCTTCCAGTACGGCTCCCCGCTGCTGGCCAAGTACAAGGGGCCGGCCACATCGTTCATCATAGGGGCCGATGGCGAGGCGCTGAACAAGATGAAAACCTACGCCACGCCATATCTTGAGTATGAATCGCATTCGTTCGACATGCACCGCGCCGGCGGCACGGTCGGCCACGGCGGACGCATCAGCGCAATGAGCCATCAGGAGATTGTGGATGATCTCAAGCAGTCGGAGCAGGTAACCGGCTCCTTGCAGGCATTTGCCTATCCGTTCGGCGATACCACGCCAGACGCGATTGAGGCGGTCAAGGAGACCGGCACATTGGCCGCGTTTACCACTCAGTATGGCTGGGCTGATGTTGGTGCCGATCCCATGAACTTGCCACGCGTGCGCATTCAGGGCACTGGCTCGCTGGATACGTTTATCGCGGCGATTCAGTGAATACAGCGAGTGGATGAGAGCAGGCTCTGACCTCTCACAGTTCTCTCACTACGCCTATCAGCTCCCTCATCAGAGGGGAGCTTCAACGCAATAGCTTACACCAGTACAAGATTGTCGCGATGCACGAGCGGGTGCGCGTACTGATCGCCCAAGAACCGCTTGAGCTGGGCCGTGTTGCGACCGAGCGTCTGCGGAATCTCTTCGGAGTCGAAGCCGGCCAGACCACGGGCCAGATGCGTGCCGGATTCGTCATCGATCCATACAGGATCGCCGGCGGAAAAATCGCCATGCACATCGAGAGCGCCGGCGGCCAGCAACGATGCCCGACCACCACGAATGGCCTTGGCTGCACCCGCATCAACCACAATCGTGCCGCGCGGTTCAGCCGCAAAACCAATCCATAGGCGGCGCGAAGATCCACGGGCCTTGACCGGGGCAAACACCGTGCCCACCGGATCGCCCATCATTGCAGGGCCTGCATTCGAAGCGCATGTCAGCACGGTAGGAATACCGGAAACGGCCGCCACACGAGCAGCCTCAAGTTTCGTGACCATGCCACCGGTGCCGACTTTGGATCCCGAGCCGGACACCTGGATATCGCCCAGCGCGTCGATTACGTTGGGCACATATTCCACGCGGCGCGATCCGGGCTGAGCAGGCGGTGCGGTGTACAGCGCATCCACGTCGGTGAGCAATACCAACGCTTCGGCACGCACCAGATTGGCCACCAAAGCAGACAGCCGGTCGTTATCGCCGAAACGAATCTCGTTGGAGGCCAGCGAGTCGTTCTCATTGATAATCGGCACCACGCCCAGATCGAGCAGCCGATCCAACGTACGTTCCACGTTGCGGTACTGGGTGGCTCGAATCGTGTCTTCCGCGGTGATCAGAATCTGTCCCACCCGAATACCGAACCGGCCGAAGGCAGCTTCATAGCGGGCCATCAGCAGGCCTTGTCCCACGGCGGCGGTGGCCTGCTGGGTAGCCACATCAGCCGGTCGCTCATCAAAGCCCAACGGGCCAAAACCCGCGGCGATAGCACCGGAAGAGACCAGCACCACACGGGCACCCATCAGCCGTACCTGCGCCAATGCGGCGGCAAGTGCGTCGAGCTTGTCAGGGTCGAGATGCCCGCTCGGCTGGGTCAGGGAGCTAGATCCGACCTTGACGACGATAGTGCCGGCAGCGGCGATCATGCGCCGTACCTCGGCCTGACTTGGTGTGCTCATTTGCTTTCCAATTCCGCCTCCGACGGTGGAGCTGTCAATCTGCAGCCGACCAGGACTACCCCGTCTCGCTGTGCTCGGCAGCTCCCGCCGGCGGGAGCAACTTCATTATTCTTCCGATGCGCTATCGTCGGCGGATTCGCCGTGACCAAACAGGCTGGTCTCATCGTGGCGATCATCATCGACGGTCGGGTCGGCCCAGTGGCCGGCCTTACGTTCAGCCATCATCGCATCGCGCACAGCCGCACGGGCATCCATCATCTCGTGGTACTGGGCACGACGTTCGGCATTGGAGCGGCGGTGAGCGCGCGGATCCTGCTCTTCAAGACGCAAATCCTTGCCGCGTGCACCAAGGTTGGAGCCGTCGAGCATTTCGGCACCGGCGGAGATGGTCGGATCCCAGTCGAATTCCACCATGCGATCGCCTCGTCCGATGCGGATCTCATCGCCTGGACGGGCACCTTTGCGGCGCAGTTCGTCTTCCACGCCGAGCTTGGCCAGTCGATCGGCCAGATAGCCCACGGCCTCGTCGTTGTCGAAGTTGGTCTGCATGACCCAACGCTCCGGCTTGGCACCACGAACCTCGTAGAACACCTCGCCGTTGCCGAGCTCACGGCGTTCCACGGTGAAGTCGAGTGCGTTGCCGCCCTCGTCAGCGCGGCGAGGACGACGACCGGTCCTTTCAAGAGGCTTGATGACCACGCGGGCTTCTTCTTCGGCCTCCTCGCGGCTGGCCACCTCCTCTCGCATCTCATGCACCAGTTCAGACAGGGCGAAGTTCAGTTCCTTCAATCCCTCATGGGATGCAGTGGAGATCTCGAACACCTTAAGACCGAGCTTCTCGAACTCCGGACGCACAAATTCAGCCAATTCCTTGGCCTCGGGCACATCGATCTTGTTCAGGATAACGATACGCGGACGCTCGGGAATCGGAATCGCACCCAGCGGCAACTCCAGCTTATCGGCGTAGAGCGCAAGCTCGTTTTCCAGCGCCTGATAGTCGGACATCGGGTCGCGATCAGGCTCCAGCGTGGCGCAATCAATCACATGGGCGATGATCTCCGTGCGCTCGATATGGCGCAGGAATTCCAGACCCAGCCCCTTGCCTTCTGACGCACCCGGAATCAGGCCGGGCACGTCGGCGATGGTGTACCGGGAATCGCCGGCGATAACAACGCCGAGGTTCGGCACCAGCGTGGTGAACGGGTAGTCGGCGATCTTCGGCTTGGCGGCACTCATCGCCGCAATCAGGGACGATTTGCCGGCGGATGGGAAGCCCACCAACGCCACATCGGCGATGGACTTGAGCTCCAGAATCACATCGCGCTCTTCACCCAGTTCGCCAAGCAAGGCGAATCCAGGAGCACGACGGGTCTTGTTGGCCAGTGCGATGTTGCCCAAACCACCGGCACCACCTTGCGCAACGACAACGCGGTCGCCCTCATGACGCAAATCGGCAAGCTGCTCGCCAGGATGTTTGGTCTTGCCCTGCTCGCCGCGCGCTTCAAACACCACAGTGCCGCACGGCACGGGGAGGATCAGATCCTCGCCTTTGGAACCATCCTTGTTGTCACCCAGACCCATCGTGCCGTTACCGGCAGTGCGATGTGGCATGAACCGATAGTCAAGCAGGCTGGTGGCGTTGCGGTCGGCCACGAATACCACGGATCCGCCGTCGCCACCATTGCCGCCGTTCGGCCCGGCCAATGGCTTGTACTTCTCGCGACGAATACCGGCCGAACCGTTGCCGCCGTCGCCGCCACGGACATGGACGGTTACTCGATCCACAAAATCACTCATATTGATTACCTTACAAAAAAGCCGCGTCCTTACGGGCGCGGCTTGAAAAGCTTAACGCTATATCGCTCAGGCAGCGATGACGTCGACGACCTTGCGGTCACGGCGCACACCGAACTTCACAGAGCCATCAGCGAGGGCGAACAGCGTGTGATCCTTGCCCATGCCGACGTTCTGGCCCGCGTGGAAGTTGGTGCCACGCTGGCGGACGATGATGTTGCCGGCCACGACGGCTTCGCCGCCGAACTTCTTCACGCCGAGGTATTGAGGCGACGAATCGCGACCGTTACGAGAGCTGGACGCACCCTTCTTATGTGCCATGATTCATGGTCCTTTCTATAACTCAGGCAATCGCCGTGATCTTGACGATAGTCAGCGGCTGACGGTGACCCTTGCGACGAGCAACGCCAGTCTTGTTCTTGTACTTCTGGATGTTGATCTTCGGGCCCTTGGCCTCGTCGTTCACAACCTCAGCCTTGACGGACACCTTGGCCAGATCGGCGGCAGCAAGGGTCACCTTGGCGCCATCGACCAAGAGAGCAACCGGAAACTCCACGGTATCGCCCTTCTTGGCGTCGAGACGGTTCACGAGGATGGTGTCGCCAACCTCGACCTTTTCCTGATGGCCACCGGCCTTCACAATCGCGTACATATTCGTTCCTTTTATGTTTTGGAAAGCTACCTTGCCCAACACGCACCGAGCCTGCGGTCAGACACCGAGTTTCGAATTTACACCTACACGCGGACTAAAGCAAATGGTTTTTATCTGCGTGTCAAGCACGACACACCCCGGCTTTTCGCAACCGAGGGCATGCCCGCATGAAACATTTGTCTAATGCTACTCCTCCTCGGTGTTGTTGGCGGCCACGGCAGCAGCTGCAATCTGGGCCAGTTTGGCCTTGACATCAGAGCTGGAGCCGGCCGGTTCCGGAGCTGGGGCAGTGCCTCGACCATGCTTGTTGGTCTTGACGAACGGATCACCGCCGCGCAATGCGTACGGGTCATCGTAGTCGGCGGAAACAGTCGGCTGATCGTGCAGGATAAAGCCACGACCCTTGCAAGTCGGGCATTCCTCGGAGAACGCCTCGACCAAGCCCTGACCGATGCGCTTACGGGTCATCTGCACCAGACCAAGCGAGGTGACCTCGGCCACCTGATGCTTGGTCCGGTCACGCGCCAGGCATTCGACTAGACGGCGCAGCACCAAGTCACGGTTAGCGGGCATGACCATATCCACATAGTCAATCATCACCATGCCGCCGATGTCGCGCAGTCGCAGCTGACGTGCAATTTCCTCAGAGGCCTCCAAATTGCAACGCGTCACCGTCTCCTCAAGGGACTTGCCCTTGCCGATGAAGCGGCCGGTGTTCACATCAATGGTGGTCATGGCTTCAGTACGGTCGATGACGATCGAACCACCAGACGGCAGGTAGACCTGACGCTCCATGCCCTTTCTGAGTTGGGAGTCGATCTGCCACTTGTCGAACACGTCCTTGCCCTCATGCTCGGCCGGGTCCCACTTCTCCAGCTTATCCTTCAAGTCGGGGGCCATGGTGTCGAGATACTCCTCGATACGGTCGTAGACCTTGTCGCCTTCGACGATGAGCTTGCCGAAGTCATCGTTGAAGATGTCGCGCACCACACGGATAGCCACATCGGGCTCGCCCTGCAGGAGCTTCGGGCGCTTGCCATGCCAGAATTCCTCACGCTTGGCGTTGATGCGCTCCCACTGGCGAACCAAAGACTCAAGATCCTTGACGATGGCTTCCTCGGAGGCGCCCTCGGCTGCGGTACGGATGATGACACCCATATCCTTCGGGGCGATCTTGGAGACGATGCCCTTGAGCCGGCTACGTTCGCGTTCGGAGAGCTTGCGGCTCACGCCGGTCATGCCGCCGGACGGCACGAGCACCAGGAAGCGGCCGGCGAGCGTGACCTGAGAAGTCAGGCGGGCTCCCTTGTGTCCGATCGGATCCTTGGTGACCTGCACGAGCACCGGGTCGCCGGACTTGAACGCCAACTCGATGCGGCGCGGCTGGCCTTCGAGACGCGCGGCGTCCCAGTTGACCTCACCGGCGTAGAGCACGCCGTTACGGGCCTGGCCGATGTCCACGAAAGCGGCTTCCATGCTGGGCAGCACGTTCTGTACACGGCCGAGGTAGATGTTGCCCACGGTCTGCACTTCCTGGATGTCGGAGACGTAATGCTCGACCAGGATGTTGTCTTCCACCACGGAAATCTGGGTGTGATGTTCCTTCTCGCGCACCACCATGAGGCGATCGACGTTCTCACGGCGTGCGAGGAAATCCTGCTCCATGAGCTGGCTCTGGCGACTACGCTCACGACGATTGTCACGGCGTCGCTGTTTCTTGGCCTCAAGACGGGTGGAGCCTTCCACATCGGTGATCTCATCGATGTACTGCTGCTTGCGGGAGCGGCGAGTCAGCTGCTGATCGTCCTGCTCATCACCGCTCTCGGCATTCTTGCCTCCGCGGCGGCGACGGCGACGGCGGGTAACGGTCTGCTCCTCGTCATCATCACGGTCGCGCTCATCGCGATCATCGCGACGGCGACGGGAATCGTCACCATTGTTCTCGGAGGACTCGCTGTCGTTGTTGGAAGCACCGGACTCGTTGCGGGAGCCACGGCGACGGCGACGGCGGGAACGGGTGCGGGTGGAGTCGGACTCTTCGTCGTTCTCTTCTTCAGCAATCGGCGCGTACGTAATGTCGTCCAGCTCGAGGTCTTCCTCAATCTGCTCGACTTCGGCGGCAGCACGGCGCTCCTGGGCGTTCAGGCGGCGGGAACGGCGAGAACGGCGGGAATCGGACTGGTCATCAGCGTCGAAATCATCCTGAGCCTCATTCCGGCGACGGTTATTGCGGCTGTCATCGCGGTCATCGTGATCATCGCGGTCATCATGATCGCCGTGATCGCTGCGGTTCGACCGGCGGGAACGAGACGGGCGTTCCTCGTAATCGGCCTCATCCTCACGGGCGCGGGAGCGACGAGAAGAGCGGGAACGCTGTTCGCCATCATCTTCCTCATCATCACGATCGTCACGTCGCATGTCCGGGAGCACCGGCTCTTGGAACAGCAGGGAAGTCATCGGCTTGCCACGACGGGCGGATTCATGCCCTGCAGGCAGCGCATCAATCACATCCAGCACGCGCTCATCGGGGTTTTCTTCACGCGCGTCTTCCGAAGAACGGCGGCTGCGAGTACGACGGGCCGAGCGGGGCTCGTCATCGCGGTCATCGCGGTCATTCGTAGTGGAACGACGGCGACGCACCGGACGATCGCCATCCTCATCGGAGTCGTCGACCGCAGTACGGCGGCGAGATGAACGCGGCGCATCATCATCTTCGAGATCGTCAATCACAGAGCGACGACGGCGAATCGGACGCTCATCGTCTTCCTCAAGATCATCAGACACCGTACGGCGACGGCGCACCGGGCGCGGGTCATCATCGTCATCAGCCACAGCACGACGCCGAGTCGAACGGTCCTCATAATCGGCATTATCGACAGAGCGGCGGCTACGGGTGCGGCGCGCCGGGTGCTTTTCATCATCGGAGGCGTTATTGTCGGCAGTTCCTGTGGAAGCAGATGCATCGGCATCAGACAACGCGGGTGCCTCGAACAGCGGAGCGGCGTGTTCCTGGACTTGCAGCTCAAGGGATGCGCCGGCAGCACCGGTGCCACGCACTACACGACGGCCACCGCGACGGCGGCGAGTCGGCTGCAATGCTTCGGCGTTCGGCTCGAAAGCTCCCGAAGCCTGTGATTCGGTATTGGATACGGTTGAGTTATCGGTTTCGTCACCGACGAAACCTTCACGGTTCTCAGTGGGCACAATGCTCCTCGCGGCACGCTGCATCGCGACGCCATCCAGGCCTGTACGCTCGTCTCACACCATGCTCTCACCATGGCCGCGCAAATCCTTTGCGCCGCGTAAAGGCAACTTCGTCTCAAGTCTGTCCTGCGAACGGCGGACACCGGCGCTTACGTTGTCTCGTTCTCGAGAGCCGTAAGGGGATCAACGCCATTACACACGCTGATGGTTATGCAGAACCACCGTCTTTCAGTATGCCACACTTTTTGCACGGGCGCGCCCAGCGCTCTGGCGCACCACGACCTATCTGGCTCCCCTTCCACACGGATGAGCCCTATCTTGGCTCCCCTCTCTGAGGAGAGCTGGCTGCGAAGCAGACTGAGGGGAGCCTGAATTCACGCCGAGCACTCCCCTCAGTCACCTACGGTGACGGCTCCCCTCAAAGAGGCTGAGCCGAAAAATCTCACACCAGCCAGTCTTCGAGGATTGCGGCCATAGCAGTCAAATCAGATTCGGGCACTTGCTCGTCGTGCTTATGCGCCAGTAACGGGTCTCCGGCACCGAGGTTGACGGCCGGAATCCCGAGCTGAGAGAAACGTGCCACATCGGTCCAGCCAAGCTTGGCCAGCGGATCGCGACCAGTGCGCTCCTTGACCAGACGAACCAGTTCCTGCGCAAGTGGCGCGCTCAAGCCGGGGCGTGCAGAAGGACTCTCATCCTTCATCTCGATGCCATAGCCCTCAAACACGCCACCGGTGGCCACATGTTCGCCGTTACCAAGTTCAGCACCCGCATCCGCACCCATCATCAGCGCCTTGGCCTCAGCCAGGTTCTTGTCCGGAGCGAAACGGTAGTTGACATGTACACGGCATTCGTCGGGAATCACATTCGTGCCCTTGCCGCCGGAAATCAATGTGGCGTTGAGACCCTCACGGTAGTCGAGCCCATCCACATTCACAGTCGCGGTTTCATAAGCATTGAGTCGGTTCAGAATATCAGCGGCCTTGTGGATGGCGTTCTCTCCCATCCAGGCGCGGGCAGAGTGCGCGGCGACTCCGTGCGTGACCACATCGAAACGGATCGTGCCGTTGCAGCCGCCTTCGATGCCACTATTGGTGGGCTCACCGATAATGGCAAAATCACCGGCAATCCAGTCAGGGTGCGTTTCGACCACCTTACGCAGACCGTTCTTTTCGGCGGCGACTTCCTCGTGGTCGTAGAACACATAGGTGAGGTCGACTTTCGGAGTGGTTCCCGATGTGAGGCCATCAAGTGTAGCGGCGAGATACAGCATCACCGCATCGGAGGCCTTCATATCCGTGGCACCACGGCCCCACAGCACACGGTCTGTGGGATGGGATTGGGAGATTTCCTCGCGAATGAGCGGATCACCAGGTTCAAGCCACTTCGGAGGGAAGTTGTCGATTACAGGCACGGTGTCGAGATGACCGGCCAGAATCACGCGATTCGACTTGCCAAAATCGGTGCTGGCCACCACCGTGTCGCCGTGACGGCGGACGGTCAGATGCTTCTGTTCATTGAGGAAAGCCTCAACCTCATCGGCGAGCGGGCCTTCATGATCGGAGACAGAGAAGTTCTCCATAATCTGGGTGAGCAGGCTGTTCAACTGCTCAGCAGTGGAATCGTTGCGGTTCAATTCAAGCGTCATGAGTACAGAGTACCGCGTGACAAAGCGCACAGTTCACCCACTACATGAGATTTTGTCGCCGAATACATATTTATGTGTCACACTAGGGTGGCGAAAGGGAGGAACATGCCAGGTCTCATCAGCGCCATGCAAGGCTTCTGCGTTATCGGCATCGTGATTGCGGTAGGATATGTCGCCGCTCGAATGCGCATCGGAGGCCCGTCCGCTCAGATGGTGCTGAACCGCTTCTCTTTCTTTGTGTCCAGCCCGTGCCTGATGTTTGCGATTCTGTCCAAGGAACCGATTTTCGACATCTTCCATCCATCAATCATCGTGGCGTTCTTCTCTGCGGTGCTAGTGGGCGTGGCGTTCCTGGTGCTCAATCAGATGTTCTTCCACCTGAACGCCCCGGATGCCACCATCGGCGCATTGAACTCGCTGTATCTGAACTCCAACAACATCGGTTTGCCGATTGCCACCTACATTCTGGGCAACCCGGCGCTGGTGGCACCGATTCTGGTTATGCAGCAGGCCATCTTCACGCCGGTGGGCCTGACTGTGCTTGATGTGACCACCAAGGGCAAGGTCTCCGTCAAGGAGATCGCCAAGCAACCGCTGCACCAGCCGCTGCTTATCGGCTCCCCCCCGGGGGCCGTTGGTCCTCCCAACTCCCCGCTCGGAACC
>OAVI01000468.1_pt1 | contig 13455 bp, 8 predicted proteins | sample 1476381 | NCBI WGS metagenome assembly OAVI01 (sample SAMEA2580083, study PRJEB22360) | human gut metagenome | biome: human gut; feature: human-associated habitat; material: faeces | place: Denmark | collected 2008/2010 | reverse complement strand
TCATTGACTATAAAGAAGTAGTACAAATACGCTCTTGAGTTCTCAAACCACCACCGCACCAGCAGACCGCCCCAAACTCAAGGAGCCAGGCCGCCGTGCTGAGCAGCAAGAGATAAACTTACACGAGAACCCACAAACGCGCAACCCGACGGGCATGACGAAGCGTGAAACCGTTGGAAATCCAACGTTCCATCGGCGTGTCGAAAACGAGCCAAACGCGACCTGAAACCGTTGATGACACCATCATAGGACGCTAAAACCACGGCCAGGTGAACGCGAAAACAACAACCCACGGCGTGTCGGAATCGCAAAGCCAAATGCGGATGAAGCGAAGACGCGAACAATGCAGCCATCTGCGCTATGAACGCGATATGAGATCCATAGCCTGACAACCGCACTAATGCAATATCAGGAAATACAGCGCCAAGAAAAAGCAGCACACGGATCCGAACGAAGGCAATGAGATACAAAAGCCGGGAGGCTCCATGTTCCACGGAGACTCCCGGCTTGGTATTCAATTATTGGTTTTCAGTTATCAGCCAATCACTCGGCCTGAGCGGGCTCTGCAGCCGGCTCAATCGTGGCGACGGCCTTCTTGCGGCTCAGGTAGCGCTTGATGGTCAGGAACTCCAGACCGATCACGAGCACCGCAACCACGCCCCAAGCCACGTACATGGCGGTCTTCCAGATCGGGGTGGCGACCTTCGGCTCGCCATTCGCGTACTGCCAGCTGTTGGCGGCGGTGTACAGAATGTTGTGCGCGGCCTGACGCATCGCCTTCACGGAAGTGGCGGACTTATCGGTGATGTGGTTGGTGATCTTCGTGGTGGCGAGCATCGAGTCGTTGCCCGCACGCACTTCCTGATCGGCGTTCTGGTAGCCGTAGCCGCCGAAGTAATCGGTCAGGACGAAGCCCTTGAAGCCCCACTCGTCACGCAGCACGGTCTGCAGCAGGTTGCTGGAAGCGCCGGCGTAAGTGTAGCCGATGTAGTTGAAGGAGCTCATCACGGCCTGGGCGCCGCCTTCCTTCACGCTCATCTCGAACGGCTTCAGATAGGTTTCACGGATGGACTGCTCGTTGGCCCACGTGCACACCATGTTGGTGCGGTTGGTCTCCTGGTCGTTAAGTGCGAAGTGCTTCATGAAGGAGTACACGCCCTTGGACTTGGCGCCGGCGATTTCGTTGGAGGCCATCGCACCGGAGAGCAGGGAGTCCTCGGAGAAGTACTCGAAGGTACGACCGGAGAATGCCGAACGGTGGATGTTCATGGCCGGAGCGTACCAACCAGCCACGTGCATGTCGTGAGCCATGTCGCCGATCATCTCACCGAACTGCTTGGCGAGATCACGGTTCCAGGTGCAGGCGAACGCGGTGGAGGCCGGGAAGCCGATGGAGCCAACACCGGTGAAGTTGTTGTTCAGCGAGGCCGGGCCGTCGGCGTCGGTCAGCTGGATCTTGCCGACGGACTTCACAGCCGGAGTGCCGTAACCACCATTGGCGATCAGGTTGTCCATATCGTCGAAGGTGAGCTGGTCGAGCAGCTTGTCCCAATCGGCGTCGTCATAATCCTTGCCATACATCTGGTACAGCTTCAGGCCATTCTTGGCATCAGTGGTCGGCATCTCGTCCGAATCGTTGTCATACTTCTTCGGATCGTAGTTGCTGTTGTTGGTGAACTCGGCCTTGGCTTCGTCGCTCATCGAGAAGTTGGTCGGAGCGGCGGTGGCCTTGGCATAGTTCGCGAAGTGGCCCGCGCGAGACAGGTACGTCACGTCGCCGGCGGCGTAATCGAACTCGTTGGTGGCGGCCACGGCATCGCCGTTATGGGTGTTCGAGTCGGAATTGTAGGTGACGGTGTCCTTCACGGTGACCTTCTGATGGTCGATCACGTGGTGCGAATCGGACTGGATGGAGATGTCGTAATCGCCCTGCTCCAGCACGTACGCCTTAGCGTCCTTCTGGTCGTAGGAGGCCATGTCGTCATCGTCGAACTCGATCTTCACGGTCTGGGAAGCGCCCGGCTCGAGCTTCTTGGTCTTTTCGAACGCAACCAGGGTCTTGGATGCCTTCTCGATGCCGCCATCGGTGTACGGCGGGTTGTAGTAGACCTCGACCACGTCCTTGCCGGCCTTATCGCCGGTGTTGGTGACGGTCACATCGAACGAGATCTTGCCGTTCTTGTAGGAGACCTTGCCCATCTCCTGCTTGAACGTCGTGTAGGACAGGCCGTAGCCGAACGGGAACATGACGGTGTCGTCGTAGTTGATCAGACCTTCGTCGGCGGCGGTCTCATAGAACTTGTAGCCAACGTAGATGCCTTCGACGTAGTTGACGAACGTCGGGGTCACCGTGACCTTGTCGCCACTAAAGCCCATGTAGGAAGCAGCGAGATCATCCGCATTGTCGTAAGTGAACTTGCCGTTCGTGCCGACGGACGAAGCGTTGCCGGCGGCGGTGCCATCGGTGTTGTTGAACACAGCGGTCTTGGTCAGGTCCTTCACGAACGTGTCGGAGGTCTTGCCGGACGGATTCACATCGCCGGCGAGCACCTCACCCAGTGCGGAGAAGCCGGTCTGGCCGGCCGGCGGGCACCACAGCACGGACTTGATCTGCGGATACTGGGACAGGAAGTCGAACTGGAACGCGTTGGCGCCGTTGTAGACGAGCGTCACCTTCTTGAAGTTCTTGGTGACCAGGTCGATCATGTCGCGCTCGGTCTGGGACAGCTGCAGGAAGTGCTCGCCATCCTTGAAATCTTCGTAGTCCTTGGAATTGTTGTTGTAGGTGATGCCCTTCGCCTTCATGTTCGTCGGCAGGTCAGCGCCTTCGCCGCCGACGCGGGTGATGGTGATGACGGCTTCGTCGGAGAAGTCCTTGGCGTCGGAGATCAGCTTGTCGGAATACTGCTTGGCCGGAACCTCAGGCAGGGTCCAATCCTGCGACCACATGGCCACGACCGGGCGGTCCTTGCGGTAGTCAGTGTACAGCTTGGTCAGCTCGGAATTGGTTTCGATGCCGGCCTGCTTCATGCCGTCAAGCATGGAAACGGTCTCGTACTGGTCGGACATGGAGCCGGAGCCGGTGCCGCCGTAAACCGGGTTGGTGGAGCCCCAACCGAACACGTTGACCTTCTTGTTGGACAGCGGCAGGTTGGAATCGTCGTTCTTCAGCATGGTGATGGCTTCCGACTGCACTTCCTTGGCCAGCTCGTTGGCTTTGGAAACGGTGGTGTCGGACAGCATGTACTTGGTGGTGGTCGCGTTGTTGAGCAGCGTGGAAAGCGGACCGGTCAGCATCATGGACACGGCCACGACGATGCCGACGAGCGCCACCAGCCAGGATTCGGAATGGACGATCTTACGAGTCGCCACTTCCTTGACCGTCTTCTTGTTGACGGCAAAAGTGATAATCAGCGCGAGCGCGAACAGCACGCCAATCGCAATAAGGTACGGCGTCAATGAGCCGATGACGTTCATAACGTCAGCCATGTTGATTTGCAGCATGGTCTGCCTCCTCCTTGATTCTCATAACCAAACGACACGTAGGCTCCGATGCCTTTATCGGAACCGCGAAACCATTCAACACTGCCCCGCATCTCATGGTTTCGGTGAAGTGGCTGCAGATGCGTGCGGCAAGTGAAGACACTTCTTCATGTCGATGATTCGATTTCATCAGACTTCAACGTGCGGCACATGGCGTTTTCCCCAGCCTGTCAATTCGCGTGCATAATCTGCACGCCAAGTACGATGGAAGTATGAGCGACTTAAGCGCATTGAATCTGGAAGCAGGCAGCCTGGTTGGCGGCTACACGTTGATTTCCCGGCTTGGTTCGGGTGCCATGGGCTCGGTATGGCGTGTGCGGGACGATGGCGGCCATCAATATGCGATGAAGATTTTGCGTGATTCCCTCTCCGACGACGATTCCCCGCAGCAGCAGCGCGACGAGTTGACCGCACGCGAGCGCCTGCGCAGGGAGGCGATGGCGTTGCAGAAGGTGCGGCATCCGGGCGTGTGCGGCATTGTGGATATGGAACTTGACGACGCGTTGGCTTTTATTGTGACCGAGTTGATCGAAGGCAAGAATCTGCGTGAGGATGTGCGCGTCAATGGCCGATATGTGGGCGACGATTTGGAACGGCTGGCACGCAAGCTGATTGAGGCGGTGCGTGCCGTGCATACGTCCGGCATCGTGCACCGCGATATCAAGCCGACGAATGTGATGGTGTCGAGCACCGGCCCGGTATTGGTGGATTTCGGCATCGCTATGGGCGAAGGCGAAAGCCATGTGACGCGTACCGGTCTGGTGATGGGCACACCGGGGTTCATCGCGCCGGAAATCATTGATGGCGCGGAATCGGATGAAATGACCGATTGGTGGTCGGTGGCGAGCGTATTGGCGTTCGCCGCTACGGGTGAGCCGGTGTTCGGCACGAAGCCGATGATGACCGTGTTGGAACGTGCGGCGGCAGGCAGCGCCAATCTTGCGGGACTTCCTGCGGGCACGATGGCCGCGTTCCGTTCGGCGCTTAATCCGGATCGGACGAAGCGGTGCACGCCGGACGATTTGCTGCAGGCGATCGCCGTGGATGCGTTGAATCCGCAGGCGTGGGTTGCGGCCGACAATGGTGGCGCAGCGGATGGCGATACGGAGGCGATGCCCCCTTTTGTTAAATCGCCCGACAATCCGCGCACGTTGTGGCAATCGCAGGACGACATAACCGGCGAAAACGCCATCGGCACGCGCACGATGCCAAGGCTCAGCGAAGCAACGCAGGCGATCGGGCAGCCCGATGTGAGCGCAACTCAAGTAATCGGGAAACAAGTGACCAGCCAATCCGACGCGAGCGCAACGCAGGTGATCGCACCTGTTGACGATGCCGAGACCAGCGTGCTTTCCGACGCACTTCCCAACGTGGGCAGCACGCGGGCGATGCCGACAGGCACGCAGGTAATGCCGCAATCCATGCCGTCAACACAAATGCTGCCGGCCCAGAACGCATGGAATCCAGCGGAAGCGCCGACGCAAGTCGACCCGACCATCAAACCCGCGTTGCAACGCATCGCCATGCGGCAGCCACCGTCCGTCATACCGCAGGCCACGGTGGCCGCGGCGCAGCAATCGCCCGCAATGTCATTCCCGCCGGTACCCGGTATGGATGGGCCGAACGTTGCGGAAGCACCCAATCCCGCCGATGTGAAGCGTGGCGCGATGTTGGGCCGGGGCATGCTCCCCTGCGCGCTGATGGCGATTCCCGTGGCCGTCTGCGGACTGTTCTCACTGTGGACGGCGATGGCAGCCGCGTTGCTGTTCGCCTGTGCGCTGGCCACTATCGGATTCAACACGGAGGCGCAGCTCGAGCGCGAAGGCAAACGTGGCGGCGAGAAGAAAAGTTCCGACTGGCTGCTGCGATTGGCGGGACTGCCCTGGCACATCGTGAAGGGCTTCGGCGTCGCCATCGTGCGGACGCTGATCATGTTGGCCGTGGCCGCGCTGGGTTTGTCGCTCACCACGGTCGTGCTGCAGCTTCCGTATGCCGTGATGGATACGTGGATATTTGGATTGACGATTCCGATGCCGACGCTGCTTGGCGGTCCGCTTTCCGAAAGCGGGCTGGCGCAGGCTGCGTTCTGCGCGATCGGCTGGCTTGTGGCCGTGGCCCGGCCCGGGGGGGGCTGCTCGCAGCAGCGGCTTGTGGCCGTGGCCGCTCCGGGCGCGATCGTACTGCGATTGGGCGGCGGCGCACTGCGTAAACAGCCGTATCTGCGCCACTTGAGCGAGCTGCCGACGCAATCGCAAGGCAATACGGAATTTCCGGCGAATCGATAGCAAGGCATCGCTAGTATGGTGCCCAGCATAACAACGTGAGGTCGAAAGGAATATCGATGGCCCAGAACAGCAAGGATGCGCAGAAGCGTACCAGCCGCGCCGAGCGTAGGGCCGCTGAGGCCGCAGCGATGAAGGCGCGCGCCGAGCAGATGGAGAAGGAACGCAAGCAGCAGACGATCATCGGCGGCATCGTGGTGGCGGTGCTGGTGATTCTGGTGGCGATCGGCGCGTTCACCGTGTACCACAACATGCATAAGAAGGCCGAAACGAAGGCTTCCACCGAAACCGTGCAGGAAGCGTACACGGCGTTGCAGAAAGTGAAGAACACTCCGAAGCTCGTCGATAAGAAGGGCGGCCTGCTGATTTCCAAGAACGGCTACGGCAAGGCTGTGGAGGGCGCGCCGACCGTCGAGCTCTACATGGATTTCCTGTGCCCGGGCTGCGGCAACCTGCACCGCCAGTTGGACGCCGACCTGCAGAAGATGGTCGATGCCGGCCAGATCAATCTGGACCTGCATTTCATGGCGTTCATGGACCGTTGGTCCACCGACGAGTATTCCAGTCGCGCGGCGAACGCGGCCATCTACCTGGCCGAGCATGACAGCGACCCGAACCATCTGATCTCCTTCCTGGAGAAGGTCTACGCCGAGGATTTCCAGCCGGAGGAAGGCTCCGCATACAAGTCGGTGAGCGACGCCAAGATCAAGGAGCAGATGATCGCCGCGGGTGTTTCCAAGGATGTTGCGGACAAGGCGTTTGGCCGCGATTATCAGGAATGGCTTGATGCGATCGACACTTACACGCCGAAGCGTTCCGAACTGTGGCATCAGTCCGGCAGCTACAAGGGCAGCATGACCACGCCGACCGTGATCATCAACGGCAAGTATTGGGATATGGACCAGCTGACCACCGCCCAGACGACGGTTAAGGACGGTCTGTTGGAATCGATCGGCCTGAAGGACAGCGAAGTCGGCGTTGCCGGCAAGATGCCGTCCATCGGAGCCAAGAAGGGGCCGATTTCCGTCACCACGGGCGAATAACCCCTTACGGGCAGCCGGCGCGTCTCAACCCGCAATGCTAAGTTGACTGCGGTGGAAGCGCTGGTTATGCTATTCATCGTTCCTCTGTTGTTTTCATAGCAAAAGAGGACATGCCTCCTTAGCTCAGATGGCCAGAGCGGCCGCCTTGTAAGCGGCAGGTCGTCGGTTCGATCCCGACAGGAGGCTCGAACCCGTATGACGGGCTTGGACCTCTTACCATGGGTAAGTGCTCCAGAAGTCTTCCCCCAACTTGAGACTTCTGGCAAAGCGGACGAGACGTCCCCCAACCTGTCTCGTCCGACCGGGGGGCAGGACATCCCCTTCTCTCCTGCCCCTTTTTATTTTTCGCTTTTCGCACCTGCTTTCAAAAATGTGGCGGTATGGATAAAACCATCGGAAAGCACGGCGACCGTTCCAGCTGAGCCGTTACAATAACGGCGTTGTAGGCAGCGCTGAAAAGAGGATAAATGACGAGAAGGTGGACCCCTCGGAGATTCGTGACGCTTCGTCGTGTCCGCGTCATGGCATGCGTGGCCTCATTGACCTTGACTTCGGCGTTGGCGTTTGGTGTGGGCGCGCGCAAATCCGTGGCGTTGACCGTCAATGGGGAGACCACCACGGTGACCACATATGCGATGAGCGTGGACCGTCTGCTGCAGGAGCAGGGCGTGAAAGTCAAAACGCACGACCTGGTGGAATCGACCAGCCCGACCAGCATGCTGAAGAACCATGATGTGGTGAACGTGCAGAGCGCATACCAGACCACCATCACCATCGACGGCCAGGAAGTGCCGTTCTGGACGGTCGCGTCCAGCGCCGAGCAGTTGCTGGACTTCTTCAACCAAAACGAAACCGAAGCGGCGAAAATCACCGTCAATATCAGCAACGTCTACAACAAGCTCACCGGCGGTCTCATCATCAACCAGAAGAGGCCCGTCACCGTCATCGCGGACGGGAAAAGCTCGGTGGCGCCGAACGGCAAGCTGCCCGCTGCCTCCATTCTTGACGCCAAAGGCATCACGTTGGGCAAGGAGGATCGCGTCAGCGTCGAAAAGGACGGCAAAAAGACCATTCTGCGCGTCCGCCGCGTGACCCACGGCGAGGAAACACGTACGAAGGAAGTGCCGTTCGGCACGCAGACCATCATCGACCCGAACCTGCAGCCGGGCGAAGTCACGATACGGCAGGAAGGCGAAAACGGCGAAATCCAGCAGACGTACGCCGTCACCTACGTGGATGGCGTGAAGGAAAGCGAGACGCTGACCGAAGAGAAGACCACGAAAATCGCCATCGACAAAGTCATTGCGGTCGGACCGGAAAAAACTACGGACGATACCGACAAATCCGACAAATCCGACAACAGCGGCAACGGCAACAGCAACGGCGATAACGGTGATTCCGGCAAGACGGACGACGGCAAGAACGATTCGGATAAGAACGACTCGAATAAAAACGACAATAAGTCCGATTCGAACAAGTCCGATTCCGACAAAACCGATTCGAACAAGTCGGATTCCTCGGATAAGAACAATTCGAACAACAACTCGAATAACAATTCCAACAACACCAAGAAGGACGATCCGGCACCGACCCCCACACCAACCCCTGCACCGCAGCCGACTCCCGCACCCCAGCCCAAACCGCAGCCCACGCCGCAGCCGAGCAATCCTTCCGCAGGCTGCCGCTTGTACCATCCTTCCGCGGCACAGGCACAGGCCTACGCTTCCGGCGCGGCGGCGCAGCGCGGCTGGACCGGCCAGAACTGGACGGATCTGGTCAAACTCTGGAATCGCGAATCCGGATGGAGCTGGAGCGCGGAAAACGTGTCTTCGGGCGCATACGGTATTCCACAAGCGTTGCCGGGCAGCAAAATGGCCACGTTCGGCGCGAATTGGAAGGACGATGCCGCCGTGCAGATCGACTGGGGTCTGAGCTACATCGCACAGCGGTACGGCAGCCCGTCCGCGGCGTGGCAGCACTCCGAACAGACCGGATGGTACTGATCCGGCTAATCGCCAACGATTTTCGTACCGGCATGAACGGATAATGAGGGAATGACAGAAGAGGGAATGACGGAAAACGTGAACGAGCATACGCAGGGCCATTTGCTGGGGGCGGCCGACATCCGACGCATCGCCGCCGACGCGGGTATCAGCCCGACGAAGAAATTCGGGCAGAATTTCGTGATTGATCCGGGAACCGTGCGTCGCATCGTGCGCGAGGCCGGCGTGACCGCCGACGACCATGTGCTGGAAGTCGGTCCCGGACTGGGTTCGCTGACGCTGGCGATTCTGGAAACCGGCGCCACGATGACGGCTGTGGAAATCGACCCGCCGGTCGCCGAACGCCTGCCGAAAACCATCGCCGAATTCATGCCGGACGCCGTGGACCGCTTCCGTGTGGTCAACCGCGACGCGCTTACCGTCAATCCGGAGAATCTGCCCGATTTCAAGGATGACGATTCCTTCACGCTGGTGGCCAATCTGCCGTACAACGTGGCCACGCCGATTCTGCTCACCCTGTTGGAACGTTTCGACAATCTGGGCACCTTCCTGGTGATGGTGCAGAAGGAAGTGGCGGACCGTTTGAGCGAGAAGCCCGGTTCGAAGATCTACGGCACGCCGAGCGTGAAGCTCGCATGGTACGGCACCGCGGAACGCGTGGGCGTCATCGGCCGCAACGTGTTCTGGCCGGCCCCGAACGTCGATTCCGCGCTGGTGCTGTTCAAGCGCTACCCGGGCGGTCACACCCCCGCCGCGGACAATGCGGACGGTTCCGTGGTAGATCGCGAAACCGTGTTCCGTTTGATCGACGCGGCTTTCGGGCAGCGCCGCAAGACCCTGCACGCCGCATTGAAGAAAATCGTGCCGTCCGAAGCGTTCGAGAAGGCCGGCATCGACCCGACCCGTCGTGGCGAGACGCTCACCATCGACGAATTCGTGGCGTTGGCACGCGCGTTGGATGAGGTGTTCGCGTCATGAGCACCATTGATTCGCCCGCCATCGGAACGGCCACCATCAACGCCGTGAGCGTGGACTGCCCGGCGAAAACGAATCTGACCCTGCATGTGGGCCCGTCGCATGCCGAATGGGGCGGCCGTCATGAACTCGACACCATCTATTGCGCGGTCGGCGTATACGACACCGTCACCGCCACGCGCAAAGCGCCGGGAAGCGGCTTCTCGCTGAATCTCGAGGGCGCGTATCTGGGCGACCTGGCCTCTTCCGGCAGCGATATGCGCCGCAACCACGCCGTGCTGGCATTGTTCGCCATGGCCGAAGCGAGCGGCCATGAGCCGGACGTGGCGTTGAACATCGACAAGCGCATCCCCGTCGGCGCGGGCATGGCCGGCGGTTCCGCCGATGCGGCGGCGACGATTCTGGCATTGAACACGTTGTGGGATCTCGATTGGCCGATCGAACGCCTGCAGGAAGTCGCGGCCACGCTGGGCGCGGACATGCCGTTCTGTCTGACCGGCGGTTACGCGCGCGGCACCGGTTTCGGCGAACGCATCGAACAGCTTGATGACGATGGCGATATCGTACGCGATCTTACGGAACGTGGGTTTACCGGCCATCTGCTGGTCGGCGCATACCGTGCGGAACTGCGCACGCCGGAAGTGTATGCCACATTCGATCAGATCGGTGCCGGCGATGGCGATGAGAACCACCTGCAGAAGGCGGCTGTCTCCCTGCATCCGCGTAGCGGACAGGCGATCGAGGAAGCCTTGCGTGCGGGAGCCAGCCAGGCGTTCGTCTCCGGTTCCGGCCCATCCGTCATCGCGTTCGTGCCGACGGAGGATGCGGCGGACGCCGTGCAGCGGGCATGGCAGGACAGCCGTTGCGTCGATCGCATCATCGCCACGAACGCCCCAGCCCGACCGATTGTGCATATCACCGCATGACACATATCACCGCATGACAGTAAAGTTGATGGCAATTGGTTTGTTCAAAAGGAATTCGTAAATGACCCAGGCTAACGACGAGCGCACCGCGCGCAAAGAGTACATTCGCCGCCGTCAGAAGACGGTGTTCAGCATCGTCGGAGCCGTCATGGTGGTCGCCATGGTGGTGTCCCTGCTGTTCTTTTTCCATGTCGGAGGCCTGGGCAACGTCAAGTCGGCCGCCGTACAGCCGAACTACGGCCAGCAGGCACCGTGCCCCATCAAGGAAGCCGACGGCAACAAGGCCAAGTATGTGGAGAATCGCAACATCACGCTGCGTGTGCTCAACGGCACGAAGTTCTCCGGCTTCGCCAAGGCGGTGAGCGACGCGTTGCAGAACCGCGAGTTCAACCCCCAGACGCCGGACAACTACACCAAGAAGGTGGATCGCACGATGATCGTCTTCGGCAAGAACGGCGTGAATCAGGCGTACACCGTGGCAAGCAATTTCACCGATGCCATGCTGGTTATGGACGACCGTCAGGACCAGCTGATCGATGTCATCGTGGGCGCCACATTCGACAATCTGCAGGATACGAAGAAGGTTCCCGCCGCAGGCAAGGCGATCACCGGCATCCAGGGCTGCGTCGCGGTGGACAAGATGACCGACCTGCCCAAGGCGCCCGAGCATGATGCGGTGAATCCGCAAAGCTGACCGCCAATCGAAATCGATATAGGCAATATGAAAAACCCGCGCTCCCCCAATCGGGAACGCGGGTTTTCGTATTCGAGCTGTTCCAAGCACACTGTTCCATGCATGCGGCGAAACCACCGCATGTCAATCGCTATTCACCCTGCTCCTTGTACCAGCGTTCCAGCTCGGCAACGGCCACGTCACGCTCCACCGGACCGTTATCGAGGCGGTATTCCAGCATGTGCTTGTACGCCTTGCCGACCATCGGGCCTGGTTCGATGCTTAGCAGCTGCATGATCTCGTCGCCGTTGAGGTCAGGACGGATCGCGTCGAAGTCTTCCTTTTCTTTCAGGTCGCGTACACGCTGTTCCATCTCGTCCATGGCCGCCGAGAACATCATGGCCTTGCGCTTGTTCTGTGTGGTCGTGTCGGCGCGCGTAAGGCGGTTCAGACGCTCGTACAGCGGGCCAGCGTCCTTGACGTAGCGGCGGACCGCGGAATCCGTCCACGGCTCCTCCACGTAGCCGTGGAAGCGCAGATGCAGGTTGACCAGCTCGCTGACGTCCTCGACCATGTGGTGGTCGAAATGCAGTGCCTTCAAACGTTTGCGCGTCATCTTCGCGCCGACAGCGTCATGACGGTGGAAGCTCACCTTGCCGCCCGCTTCGAAACGACGGGTCTTCGGCTTGCCGATGTCGTGCAGCAGAGCCGCCAGACGCAGCGTCAGGTCCGGGGCCGGCACCGGACCGTCGGGACCGGTTTCGAGGGCGACGGCGCGTTCGATGACGATCATGGTGTGTTCGAACACGTCCTTATGGCGATGGTGCTCGTCGATTTCCAGCTGCAGCGCGGGAATTTCCGGCAGCACGATGTCGGCAAGACCGGAATCGACCAACGCTTCGATGCCGGCGCGCGGGCGATCGGACAGCAGCAGCTTGACCAGTTCGTCGCGCACACGTTCGGCGGAGACGATTTCGATGCGATCGACCATGTCGGACAGCGCTTCGGCGGTTTCCGGCTCGATGCGGAAGCCGAGCTGCGCCACGAAACGCACGGCGCGCATCATGCGCAACGGATCGTCGTCGAACGACTGCCGCGGATCGACGGGGGTACGCAGCACGCCTTTGGCCAAATCGTTCGCACCGCCGAACGGATCGACGAATTCGAGTTCCGGAACACGCAACGCCATCGCGTTGACGGTGAAATCGCGGCGGGAAAGATCGCCTTCCAGCGTGTCGCCGTAATTGACTTCCGGCTTGCGCGAGTCGGGGTCGTACGTGTCGGAACGGTAGGTGGTCACCTCCACTTTCACCTCGGTGCCGTCCTCACGCCTGCGCATCGCGCCGAGCGTGCCGAATTTGCGGCCCATATCCCAGAAGCCATCATGCCCAAAACGGCGCAGAATATGCTCAAACTGCTCGGGACGCGCCGATGTGCAGAAATCCAAATCATGCGATTTGCGATGCAGCAGCAGGTCGCGGACAGGACCCCCGACCAGTGCCAGTTCGTAGCCTTCCGCAGCAAACATACGTCCTAATTCAATGGCCTCTGGCCACACTTCGAAGTTCACGCCATACCTTTCAGCACCACAAGTTTTTCGTTTACCAGCATACCGTTACCCCACCTGCACACAGAATTGAGTATGGTTGGAATCATGATTACGCCCGCAGACCTTGCACGCATGCTTGCCCATGCTGCGGACGACCATGCCCAAAATCCGCTGGAACCGGACGAACTGCTGTACACATCGCAGTCGGTTTCGCTGCAGCAGCTGCAACAACTACAGCAATTGCAGCAGCGCACGATCATCACGCCGAGCGCGCCTACGCCGGCGATGATGCCGCGCCGGCGCACCGCGGATGGTCCGACCACGTTCGCATCGCTTGACGCGCAGGAGCTGCCGGTGGTGCGCGAGTATTCGGCGGGCGGGCTGGTGTTCGACGACAAGGGTCGCGTGGCGATCATCGCACGTCATTCACGCAGCGGGCATTTGGAATGGTGCCTGCCGAA
>OAVI01000445.1_pt1 | contig 14163 bp, 9 predicted proteins | sample 1476381 | NCBI WGS metagenome assembly OAVI01 (sample SAMEA2580083, study PRJEB22360) | human gut metagenome | biome: human gut; feature: human-associated habitat; material: faeces | place: Denmark | collected 2008/2010 | reverse complement strand
TCTTTAGAACGGCGGCGGGCGGGGGTGGCTGTTTCCTACCCCCCGCCATAATCAAGCGGTGGTCGTTCCGGACGTGAAAGGAATGAAGCTAGAGGACGCCGCCGAGTTTTTCGGGAATAATAAGCTACGCTATAACGTGATCGATTCCGTATTCTCGAAAGATGTGGCTCCGGGCTCCATCGTGGAGTTGGTTCCCGGTGTCGGATCGAAGGTGAAAGAGGGGCGGATTGTCTTTGTTACGATTAACGCGTTGACCTCCCAGATGGCCGTGATACCGGAGGTGGAAGACTTATCTTTCCGTCAGGCGTATGCCTTGCTGCGGGCCCGTGGCTTCTCGTCGGTCGAGATAGAGTATGTGCCGGGCGATTATAAAGATTTGGCGATGGGGGTGGAGTTAAACGGGCGTACCTTGCTCAAAGGGGAACATGTACCGTTGACCGCTCATCTGGTATTGAAAGTAAGCAGTGGCGATCCGAATATGCTTCCCGACTCATTGGCTTTGGATAGTATTCCGGTAGAACCATTGGATAGTGATATAGAAAACTGGTTTTAAGGGAATGGACGAGTTTTTGGACGATATGGATGATGAACAGGTAGACGACCTGTTGATGCCGGAAGAAGACGAAACATCGTCGAGCCAGATGTATGAGCATTTCCGCTTCGTAGCGGACAAGGGGCAATCCCTGCTCCGGGTGGATAAGTTCTTGGTAGACCGTATGATGGGCGCTACCCGTAACCGCATCCAATTGGCGGCTGAGGCGGGTTGTATCTTGGTGAACGATAAGCCGGTGAAAAGTAATTACCGGGTGAAACCTTTGGATGTGGTTTCTATCGTGATGGATCGCCCACGCCGGGAACTGGAGATTATCCCCGAAGATATCCCTTTGAATATAGTATATGAGGACGATGATTTGCTGGTGGTGAATAAGCCGGCAGGCTTGGTCGTACATCCCGGTCACGGTAATTATACCGGTACGTTGGTGAATGCCTTGGCTTATTATTTGAAGGATGATCCCTATTATGATCCTTCCGATCCTCGTTTAGGCTTGGTACACCGTATCGATAAGGATACGTCGGGCTTATTGGTGGTGGCTAAACGCCCGGAGGCCAAGAGTAACCTAAGCCTGCAGTTCTTCAACAAGACAACCAAACGTAAATACCGTGCCTTGGTATGGGGCATCGTTCAAGAGGATGAGGGGCGTATCGAGGGAAATATCGGCCGTGACCCTCGTGACCGTATGCAAATGACCGTCTTCCCGGAAGGCGATCAAGGCAAGACTGCCGTCACCCATTACACCGTATTGGAACGCTTGGGCTACGTGAGTTTGGTGGAGTGCCGTCTGGAGACGGGGCGCACGCACCAGATCCGTGTACATATGAAATATATCGGTCATACGCTTTTCAACGATGAGCGGTATGGCGGACATGATATCTTGAAAGGAACAACTTTTACTAAATATAAACAGTTCGTGCAAAACTGTTTCGCTATTTGTCCACGTCAGGCCTTGCATGCTAAGACGTTGGGGTTCGTTCATCCTACTACGGGAGAGGAGATGTTTTTCGATTCCGAGATTCCTTCCGATATGCAGCAGCTGATCGACAGATGGCGTGTATACGCGAACACTAAAGAACTATAAAAATGAAAAAGAACATCGCTATCGTAGCAGGGGGAGATTCCTCCGAGATCGTTATTTCATTAAAAAGTGCGGACGGAATCTACTCTTTTATTGATAAAGACAAATATAATTTATATATTGCCATCGTTAAGAGGGATGAGTGGGCGGTTATACTTCCTAGCGGGGAACATACACCAATTGATAAGAATGATTTTAGCTTCAAGGAGAATGGCGTGACGAGGCATTTTGACTTCGCTTATATAACGATACACGGTACTCCGGGCGAGGACGGACGTTTGCAAGGATATTTCGATATGATCGGTATGCCTTACTCGTCTTGCGGGATGCTGGTGAGCGCTTTGACATTCAATAAATACGTATGTAATCATTACTTGAAAGACTTTGGTGTAAAAATTGCCGCATCCATTCATTTATTCAAGGGAGAGACTATTACGGACGAAGAAGTCGTGACTCGTTTGGGTTTGCCTATTTTCGTGAAACCAAACGATGGGGGTAGTAGTTTCGGCGTGACGAAGGTGAAAGAGCTCTCCGCTATCCAGCCCGCTATCGCTAAGGCGTTTGGGGAAGGACGTGAGGTGATTCTCGAGAGCTTTATCGATGGAACGGAAGTGACATGCGGTTGCTATAAGGTGGAGGGTAAAGAGGTTGTCTTTCCTTTGACCGAGGTGGTTACGGATAACGAATTCTTCGATTTCGACGCAAAGTATAACGGGCAGGTGGACGAGATCACTCCGGCCCGTATCTCCGCCGAGTTGACGGAGTTGATACAGCGCAAGACATCAAGGATCTACGATATATTGGGCGCCAAAGGACTGATTCGTGTGGATTATATTATTCCGGCAGACGGGGAGCCTGTCTTACTGGAAATAAACACGACACCGGGAATGACGGCTACCAGCTTTATCCCACAGCAAGTACGTGCGGCGGGATTGGATATAAAGGATGTCATGACAGACATTATTGAAGACGAACTCAAAAACAGAAAAACAAAATGAATAGATATGGATACAGAAACAGTTTCCCCTAATTTCGACGACATCCGTCCGCTGAACAACAGTGAGGTGAAGGACGCGATTGAAAAATTGGTCGCCAATGAGGATTTCGAGCGGGCTTTACGTTACATAAAGCCGAATTTGAATTGGGAGGAATTCTCAGTTGCCATGCGTGCTTGCAAGACGAAGGAGGAGTTTAAATCTACTCTGGCCTATGACGCTGTAATGACGGTGGCGAAAAATACTACTTTCTCGCTTACTATCTCAGGGCGTAGCCGTCTGCCGAAAGATAAGGCGGCCTGTACGTTTATCTCGAACCATAGGGATATCGTATTGGATGCCTCCTTCTTGAATGTCATGTTATATGATGTGGGGTATGGTATGACGCAGGTCGCTATCGGCGACAATCTTTTAATCCGTCCGTGGATCGAGACATTGGTACGCTTGAACAATAGTTTTATTGTGAAGCGTGGCGTTTCTGTTCGTCAGATGTTGGAGGTCAGCAAGACGCTTTCCGCCTATATCCATCATGCGATCAAGAATGTGAACGAGTCTGTATGGATCGCCCAGCGTGAGGGACGTGCTAAGGATTCGGACGATCGTACGCAGGGCAGCGTATTAAAAATGTTGAGTATCGGCGGTGATAAGGACAATCTGTTGTTGAATTTGATGGATTTGAATATCGTGCCGGTCGCTATCTCCTACGAGTTTGATCCTTGCGATTTTTTGAAGGCGAAAGAATTTCAGATGAAGCGGGATGATCCGGATTTCGTGAAATGCCAGCGGGATGATCTATTGAGCATGGAAACGGGTATCTTGAACAATAAGGGTCGTGTCCACTTTACGATTACTTCCCCGATCAATGATTCCTTGGCTAAACTGGACAAGGATATGGAGAAGAATGAGCTGGTAAGCGCTATCGCGTCCGTTATCGACCGGGAGATCTATAAGAACTATCGTTTCTATCCGTGCAATTACGTGGCGTATGACTTACTGAACGGCACTCGTCGTTTCCAAGAACATTATGGTCCGAAGGATAAGAAGCAATTCGAGGAATACTTGCAAGGGCAATTGGATAAGATCGTCCTTCCGAACAAGGATGAGGCGTTCTTACGTAAGAAGATCTTAGAGATGTACTCCAATCCGCTGAAAAATTATCTGACAACTTTATAAGCGGCCTTTATCGGCTATGCGTAGCGGTTCGTACTTGATCCGCCCTTGATCCCCTCTTTCCGGCGAGCATGCCACCTTCGGGTGGCAGCCGCCGGAAAGGAGGGATTATCTTTTTTGCAGGAATTCGTCCAAGGATTCCTCTTTCTGCAATCCAAGTTTCTTGCGGATACGGCTGCGTCCGGAGTTGACGCTGGGACGGGAGATGCCCAAGGCCAACGAGATCTCGTCCGTGCTCTGCTTCAGGTAGATCAGCATGCAGAGCAGTTCGTCGGATTTGGTCAGTTCTGGGAAGTCCTTACGCAAGCCGGGCAGGAAGCGAGGGTACAGGGCAGCGAAGGATTGGCGGAACCGCAACTCGTCCTCGCCGCTCAGCAAGGAGGGGTTGAGCTTCTGGCGTACGCTGTCGATCACCTCGTTATGGGCGGCTTGCTCCAGCTCGGCGCTCAGTCGCTCATTGCGGCGGTTCAGTTCTTGTTGGGTAGCGAGGAGATTATCCAGCCGTTGACGCTGGATCTCCCGCTCACGTTGGTGAAGCCGGCGACGTTGGAGTGCGTAGACAATGATCCCGGTCAGCAGGCAAATGGCTAGGATCAGGATGACGCGCGTATAAACGAGCGAACGTTCCTTCAAGGCCACTTCGGCGGATAAGGCCCGATTCTCCTGCTCCTTCCGTCCGGTCTCGTAGCGTACGTTGGCACCAATGGCGTACCGCTGTTTCTCCGCCAGTTGCAACGAGTCGTGTATCTCCTTGTATTCCGGGTAGATCTCGGTCATCTTGTCTCCCTTCTTTTGTTGGGCGTAAAGGTTGAGCAAATGCCGTCCGGTCCAATCCATCATATCGTTCGCCTCGTATTTCTTGTAGAGAGCGTAGGCCTCTTCCATCAAGGGGAAGCCTTTTCCCGGCTTTCCGTCGCGTACGAGGCAGGCCCCCAGCATGAATTTGAAAAGATCTTGATACCCCGCGGAGATCGCTTCTTCCTCTTCTATCAATTCCTTGTACCCTTCGAGGGCGGCAGGGATAGAGTCGGGCACATATTCGTAGTAATAATTGTAAAGTATGTTTTTGGCGGCGAGGACATAGGCGTTCTCTTTCAGCTCCTCCCCTCTCTTTAAGGCCTGCCGTGCGTAATATAAGGTAGAGTCGTGCTGTTCCAGCTCCCAGAATATCCCGGCTTTCATCCGGTAGAGGTCGCTGATGGTAAAACTATCCAACTGGAGGGAGTAGTCGATGGAGCGTGAGATGGCCTCCATAGCCTTGTCGTACAATCCGAGGTCGCTATAGGTGGAGGAGAGGTCGGCGAAGGTGTAGACGAAACCCCGGTTGAGCTTCTCGGGGTGGGCTACGCACCAGTCCATGGCTTCCTGTATGACTTCCACCTCTTTTTCCCGCATTCCCTTGCGGCGGTAATAATGGCCGAGGGTAGAGAGCAGGTCGGCCGGATCGTCGGCGGCATCGGGGTGGAGGCGATAGACGGCGAGGGCCCTTTCTTGCACACGGATCGCATCCGAAGGGTCGCGGCGGAATTTATAGAGCGTGTTGGCTACCGCTTGGGCGATACGGATCTCTAGCCACGGGTCGTCGGAAGGGGGAAGAGCGGCGAGGCTGTCGGCGAGGCGCAAGGCCTCCTCCCGGTTGTCGCGGTCGTTGAGCTGCCGGAGTATCTCCTTGGTATCGGGCGGAAGCTGCCGGGAGAGGGAGCCGTCCGCGGGAGGCGTGTCGTGCCGGCAAGCGAGGGTGGCTAGCGAGAGGAGGGTGGCTAGCAGGAAATGCGTGATGTCTCTCATCTGCGTAGGATTTTATGGTTTATCGCGAATATACGCCGTTTTTCATGGAAAATAGCGTGTCCCGGGGGATAAATCGATTGAATCATCTATTGGTTTTTTATCCGTCCGAAGGCCCGGCGGCGTACCTTTGACTTGTCCGTACCACCGGTGCCCCGAGCGGCGTGTCAATTAAATTGATGATCGCATTTCGTGCGGATAAGGCCGTTGTTGAGGACTTGTTGAGCGGATTGCTCAAAAAAGAATTCGTCGTATAAGGATAGGAATGGTTTCCTTTGAGAAACAAAAACGAAGTAGTAATGGAAGGGTCATACTTACGGATTTTGATGATGTGCGGGATGCTGGCGCTCCTCCTCTGCGGGGGCTGCTGGGTGTTCGCATGGAAGCATCTGCGCCGGCGGATCGACGAGCGGTTCGACGTACTGTCGGAACACTTGGAGCGTCACGCCGCCGAGTGCCCGATACGGAAGGAGCACCTGCTGGCCTCGTGCCTATTCCTATCCCCGGAGCGAAAAGGGAACGGATCGTTCCACCGATCGTTCCGGGCATCGTATCCGGGTTTCCTGCCGACGCTTAGGGAGCGGGTGCCGGGGATCACGCCGGCGGAGGAAACGCTTTGCATGCTGATCAAGATGAACCTGAGCAACCGGGAGATCGCCGACAAGATGTCTATCTCCATCGGAAGCTTGCACACCACCCGCTACCGGCTGAAACAGAAGATGCCGCCGGAGGCCGCCAAGGGCATGGACGAATGGGTACGGGCGATCGAATAGGGTCATGGGGAGGCGAACTCCCTACATTATAATATAGAGTATACACCTTTATCTAAGAAGAATCAGTATGAGAAGAGAATCTTTATTTTTCGGTATTTTGACGCTGGTGGTGTCGGCCTTCCTCACGGGATGTTCCGACGACGACACGGAAGTGTACGTCCCCCAGCGTGTGGCGGAGTTCAACCTCTCCGACGAGTCGGACGGCAACCGGCTGTTCATCATCCATCCGTGGGAGGGCGAGATCGCCATCCCGGTGCACGATGATCGTATCCGCGACTTCGAGTTCAGCGGCAAGTATTTCGATTGGGAGATGAGGCAGGGGGCCGAGAGCCGCTTCCTCGTGCTCAACCTCAAGAAGGAGGTGGAGCGTAAGCCTTTCCTCGAGAAGATCGCCCTGCGGGGGATCGCCAGCAAGTCGTGGGAGGCGGCGACGGACACGCTCTTCCTCGTGTCGCAACCCAAGCTGGAAAGCTCAGCGTCGGATAACGCCCCGAGCTATATGCACAACGTGGGCAAGACGGTGAACACGGCGGGCGATATCTTCGCCGCCCCTAGCGAGCCTTTCCTAGATTTCGACCTGATGTACGGCACGGAGGCTTTCGTGAAGACCCCCCACGCCGAGTCGTGGGGACGGGAACGCTCCGGCGTGGACTACGAGGAGATGGTGGACAACATGTGGCAGGAGCTCGGCATCTCGGTGAGCAGCCTCGGCTTCACGAACCAAGGCGCTCCTACGCCTACGAGGTCGAAACTCTTCTCCGGCTCCTTCGACCAGCGGTTCCAGCATAACCAGACCTCGTCCAACCGCTTCGAGTATCACGTGGACGTGCATGTCAAGCCGATGGTGGAGCTGCATATGGCCACCGCCATCTATACCTCTGCCAGCGATCCCGACGTCTTCCTGCCGTTCCTCACCACGACCGCCTCGCGCTTGCTGAACGAAACCAATAGCGACCTCTACAAGCGATACGGCAACACACAGAAGGGCATCTACGATCTATACGACACCTACGGCACCCACGTGCTGGTGGGCGGTGTCTTCGGCGGGAGCTATACCTATATCTACAGCCGGAAGGAGAACCTCTATTACGACGAGACGGTGTTCGCCGCCGAGGCGGAGCTTTCCGCCAAGTCGTCGTCGCCGGCGGGAGAGAACGAGAACTGGCTCCAGACCTACTACCGCGTGATGGGTACCCACGGCGGCAAGATCGGCGCCGGGGGCGGCTATACGAAGTCGGAGCTGAACGAGCATATGTCCGAGGAGAGCATCATGATCATCACCGGCGGCAACGCCTCCGTGGACTTCGAGAGCTGGGACAAGTCCATCGCCGACGAGAACAGCAACCTCCACCTCGTAAGCTACGGCCCGAGGGGCGATACCACCCGTTGCTTCCTGGTCCCCCTGTATTACCTGACGAAGAACTACGCGCGGCAAGACGCGCTGAAGAAATATCTGGACTCCTACGTGGAGGCTCGTTCGAAGCTGGCCAAGAAACCGCAGCTGATCCTGGCCGACTTCATGATGCGTACCGGGAAGGACAATCACGGGGATCCCGCCGGACAACGCGTCTTCACCGGGCCGGACGGCAAGGAGCGCATCTACAGCCCGCTGGTGCTGAATACCAAGGGACCGAACGACTCGCGGATCGGCAAGATGCTCGATACCTCGGCCCACGAGTACCTCGACGTGGGGGATAACGCCGACCAGCTCTGGTGGGTAGCCCTCGACTTCAAGGACGAGTGCCGCCCCATCTACCACATGCGCTTCATGAAGGAGGACGACGCCCGCAAGCACGGCTTCGAACCGCGGGGGCAGGACGCCGAATCGGGAATGATGTGGGACGCGATCGATAACCATTACGTTTGCTTGAAGTTCTCGCCCGACGACAGCCATAAGGAACCGGTCTCCGGCGTGGGCATCGCCCGCAAGGGGAAGAGCGATGACCTATACTACGTGATCGCCACCTCGCCCGGTACCGACATGACGCTTCCTTACTCCATCGACGAGCAATTCCCGGCCTATTGGGGAAGCAAGGAGTATAAATTGAAGAGCGAGAACCCGCCGTACCGCTTCGGGGTGGACCAAGAGAACGACCTCAACGAGGGCGACAGCTGGTTCGGCCGGAACAAGGCGACCAACCATAAGCAATGGATCTTCCCGGTCTACACCACCAAGGCATTGGACTGGCCGATCCGGTTTACGAAAGCGACGGACTAGCGAAATGCCTCGGAAACGATCCCTACGACCGTAGCCATCGCTCCCGAGGCCTCCGGAGCGATCCCCACGACCGTAACGGCCCCTCCCGAAGCCTCTGGAGTGATCCCTATGGTCGTAGTGGCCTCTCCCGAGGCGTCCGGAGCGATCCTTACGACCATAGCGGTCCTTTCCGATGTCTCGGGAGCGATTTCGACGCCCGTAGGCGTTATTTGGGAGGGAAATCGATGATTATCAAAGGAATTATCTTATATTTGTAGGAGCCTTAAATCGGAAGACAAGAGGAAAGTATTAACGAAAAAACAACAAACAGTATGAGTTTAGCGAAACAAATCGGATCGGTAGCGAAGACCGCGTTGACCAACGCCGGCCACATGAACATGAACAACGAGATCTACGCCCGTATCTTGGATACGACCGTGGCCGCCCTCCATCTGGAGGCCCTCGCCCCGGGTTACAAGGAATGCATCGACCGGGAGGCGGAGTGCGTGAACCGCGTCACCAAGAGCGCCTCCACCGCCCAGCTGGAGGCGAAAGACAAGGAGCGTGACAAGACCCTCCAGTTCATCTACTCCATGAACGGCTCCTATAAGGTATGCCCCGACGAGACCCTGCGTACCCCCGCCCTGCTGGTAGACAGCGTGCTGCGGGCCTACGACAAGATCTACGCCAAGGCCTACGCCGAGGAGACCGCCCTGATCGATGGCCTGCTGCTCGACCTCGCCAAGGCTGACGTATCGGAAGCCCTCAAGACCCTCCACCTCGACACCTACGTGGCCCAGTTGAAAACCTTGAACGATGCCTACAAGGCTCTCGACATCACCCGCACTGACGAGTACTCCGCCCGTGTGAAGACCGATACCACCAAGGCCCGCAAGGCGACCGACGAGACCCTCGACCTCATCATCCAGCGTGTCAACGCCTACGCCGTACTTGAGCCTACCGAGGCCATCAACGCCTTCATCGACACCGTGAACCAGATCTTCCGCAAGTATAAGAACCTCATCGCCGCCAAGGGAGGCCCCACCAGCCCCTCCAAGTCCGACGACAAGCCTTATCCCACACCCGACCCTGCGCCCGACCCCGAGAACCCCGGCGGCGATAGCGAGAGCCCGGACGAGATCTGAGCCTAGCAAATTGTCAAACACTTAAAATCGAATCCATATGAACGAATTTTATCTTTCTAGAAAGATATCCGCGCGGCTCTCCCTCCGGGCCGCCGTGCGGATGTTCTGTATCCTGACGCTGGCCCTATGGGGGCCGGCAATGGCAGGAGCGCAAGCGCAGACACAGCCGCTTGACGTGGCTAGTACTAGTATTACTGATAAACTAACTCTCACCTATAAACTGAAACCCAACAGCTCGACCGATTACGCTTGGTTTTACAAGGTCGGGACTAATGGCACCGAGACCGAGTTCTCCGGTACGCTGACGGGCACGAACGCAAACTGGCAGCAGGGCGCGATCGATATCAAAAGCGAGAAAGCGATAGCCGACGCGAATAATCTTGACAGCTACCCGATCCTAAAATTGGATGGGCTAAACCTGACCTCCACTACTGCCGACGGCTCATTATTTTATCTGGAGGGCAGTAAACCGTTCTGTATCCAAGCGACAGGCAACTCTGCCAGTAACCTGAAAGCGAAAAAGGATGTGATTAATAACTACCAAGGATGCATCCTGCTTCTGGATGGTGGCACCGCCGGATTGAATATCGCTGCGGAAGGAACTGGATCATATGGAATATATCTGTACTCTACTAGTTCTGCTATAAATACCACCATCAAAGGCAAGATAACTGTCACGGCGGAAGCTGTTGCTGTGTTTCTAGACAATTGGGGTGCTTTCTCGGCTACCGAAGACGCGAAAGTAACGGTTTCTTCGGAAGATAAAGATGGAGACGCAATTTATGGAAGCTCTAGAGTGAAATCCCCCTTCCTCCAATGGCAGTTCGCCACCGCCCCAACGAGTGGCCAGACGCTCGAGGTGAAAGACGCCAGCGGCCAATCGTTCGATCCCGTTATCCAATTCACCACCGACGGTAAAAAGAAGGGTTTCGCCATCAACGTCACAAAGAACACCGGCTACACCCTTTGGCTGGGCAACGAACAACTGATGGATTCGAAAGGAACAACCGTCTTTACGGCAACGGAAGATAAATTAGTCTCCTTCTCAGGCATGACGACTCTCCCCGCCGACTGGCCCGAGTACGCCAAATTAGCCAATGTCGGCCCGACTGGCACCGATGTCGCCGTCTCCGGCACTACCTACACCGTCAAGACCGCCTGCGGCCTCGCGTGGATCGCTTGGGTGACGAATAACGGGAAGACAATCACCGATGCCGATAAAACCTATACCGATTCCTATCCCGCCTCCGAGGGCTTCAAGGACTGTACGGTTACGCTTGCGGACGATATCTCGCTGGCGAAACCTGCCCAAGGCGTGGCGAGCGGCTTCGAGGCTAATTGGATACCGATAGGGACTTATAAAGGCTTCGATGCACGTTACTACTTTCAAGGCACCTTCGATGGTGGCGGCCATACGATTACCGGAATGACGATCTCCTCGGCCTCGTTTTACTATATCGGCCTTTTCGGTTATCTGTATGGAGCGACCGTGCGGAATCTGACGATGGCAGGATCTGACAATATTAATTTGACAACTATTGCTAATGCTCAAGACACCGCTTACTATCTTGGCTGCGTGGCAGGTTATGTAAAGAATGGAAAAATCATCAATTGCCATAATCAATGCAAGGTTAGTTTTTCTGTGACCGGCAATTCTGGGTCTCTCGGTGGAATTGCCGGTTACTCTGAAGGTTCGGTGATTAGCGCTTGTTCAAACAGGGGAGCTGTCACTATGACCGGAAAGATGGGTCGTGGTGGTGGAATCGTAGCGACTAATAATGGCTCTTCTATCGTTTCCTGCTTCAATACGGAGGATATCCGTGTTACTGCTACCGGTTCTGGTTCTAGCGATGCCGCGTATGCGGGCGGTATCGGAGCCTATAGTAGCGGTAATTGTAGCATATCGCACTGCTATTCGACAGGGTGGATAATCGCTAAATCTTCCGCTGCTAATGCTTATTCCGGCGGCATTGCCGGACTATCTGAGAAAACGACGATTGAATCTTGTTTTGCCACAGGCGCTGTTTCTGCAGGATCAAACAGCGACAGCCGGATAGCTGCCGCAGGTGGTATTGTGGGGCAAGCTTTTGCTGGAAACATTAATATAACGATAAAGAATTGCCTCGCCTTAACTACCGCCGGCGTGAAAGCCTTAGGAAATACGTCGGATAAACAGGCCGGTCGGATTGTCGGATCTGATCCACCTACTAATAAAGTTACCCTTCTCGACAACTACGCCAGTACCATGATCCAACTGACGATAGGAGATAATACGCTAGCCGTCCCTACCGATAACATAGGTAGCGATAAGGCAAACGGTGCCGACACTTACCTCGATGATGTCGCCGCCGAGATCGCCGCTTGGGCAGGCCCCGAAAATACACAAGCCTTCACCGCCATCGGTACCGCCGAGAACGGCCTGCTCCCGCAACTGAAAGCTATTGCCGGCTATGGCGCTGACGGTCTGCCTACAGCTTACGCGAGTACTATTATCCCCGGCCAGTCCGGCTTGTCGTCTGCCTCCTATCTGAGGTCCTTGTTGTCACTGCCCTTGTCTTCTAGCGATACGATGACCTTCATGCTCTTCTACTCCAACAACAAATGGAGTTATAAAAAGGGAGCCGGAACGGAGACCCGTTTCAACGGCAAAATATCGTCACCCCCAGGCCCTTCCGCCAACAAGCTCATCGTCGCCACCGCTACCGGCAACCCGACGCTGACGTTGAATTACGTAACGATACGCCCGACCGACGGTGCTGCCTTGACCGTCAACGAAGGTTGCGATCTGACAATTGCGCAGACCGGTTCGATCCTCGGCTCGTCCGGTGCCTCTACCTTGATCAATAAAGGCACCTTGAGGCTGTCGGGCAGCAGCTTCCGCATTGAAAACAGCAGCTCGTCCGATATGCATTACTGCCTCGATAACTCTGGCACCTTCAGCGTGCTTGATCCGGTAAATGGCTATACCACTTTCCATTGTGCCCACACCGCTATCCATAACACCGGTACCCTTACCAATGCTTGGATGGAATGTCTGTTCACGGATGAGGCGGGAGATGCTGGCGCTACGATAAGGTTTCTGCCTCGCTCATCCCAGCCCATCGAAGTAAAACGCTACAACAAGACCTTAGCCACTACCGTTACGGCGGGCGAGGAGTATAAGCTCTGGGAGATGAAAGCTAGTACGTTTATCCCGCAGAAAGGCTTCGATAGCGAAGGCACGGCAATCGATCGCTTCCCTGCTCCCGAGGCGGATGGTAGGGTAACGACCTTTACGGAGGTGAGTGATTGGAAAGAGGTCGAGATCTCCGGCAATCAGAATCTCTCCGAGGCCGGCCTGTCACAGAGTGTCATCGTTAAATCCGATGGCGTGCTTACCGTCGATAGCGAGAATGCGTCCGTCTTTGAGTTGACATTGGAGGAGGGTGCGCAGGTCGTGACAACGAATGCGCTGAAGGTGTCCAAGACTTTCAAAACCAACCGTTCGCTGAATAACAAATGGACGACCTTCGGTAGCCCTATCGAATTGACAGCCTCTGCGGAATATGGTAGTGGGCTAATCCTTTATGCCGCCACCGGCTACACCGCTAAGGAGGCCGTTGCCCAAGGTTGGGAAGAGGTCTCTGTCCTTTACGGGAAAAGGGTCGATCTCACCGCCGGTAGCCCCTATCTGTTGGCCGCCGACGCAGCCTTGACTCGGGTAACCTTTAGCCAAACAGCCTCCGATGCGCCGATCGAGATACCGGCTACGGCTACGGTCGCTTCCGGCGATGCCCTCGAGAACGGCGTGTTCCTCTTCCGGACGAACCCGAATCTCGCCAACCTTACGCTCCGTGGTATCTACGTGCTCAATGCCGAGGGTACCCGCTTCGACCTTCAGGAGGCGGATTATGTGCTGAAGCCTTTCGAGGCATACATCACCGCCAATGCCGTCACCCGCTCGCTGGTTCGTAGCGTGGGTGTGTGCGATGGCTCCGTGGTGACCGCCAACGAGATCGCTACCGCTACCGCCGCTGTCCGTATCTGGGCCGCCGACGGTGCGCTGCATGTCTATTCCGGGGAGGCCGCCGCGCTTACCGTGGTACGCTCCGACGGACGTACCGTCTACGCCGCCTCTATCGCCCCCGGCGATACCCGCTTGGCTTTGCCTTCCGGTATTTACATGGTTCGAATCAATAACATCACTTATAAAATAGCGCTTTGATATGAAACAATATACTAGTTTATGGCTCGTATGCCTGCTGGCGGTCTTCTCGATGACCGCCCGGGCGCAGGAAGGGATCGAGACGAAGGCCCGTCCCGACTACCCCGCTCTTCCTTTCATGTTGACTTTCGAGGCTCCCGCGGAAGGATCTGCCTCCTTATCGATCTCGGCGGACGGTGAGACCCTCACATCCCCTACGACCTTGCATTCCGGCACCGAGGTGACGATTACCGTCACCCCCGCCGACGGCTACCGAATGG
>OAVI01000434.1_pt1 | contig 14591 bp, 16 predicted proteins | sample 1476381 | NCBI WGS metagenome assembly OAVI01 (sample SAMEA2580083, study PRJEB22360) | human gut metagenome | biome: human gut; feature: human-associated habitat; material: faeces | place: Denmark | collected 2008/2010 | reverse complement strand
CCCTGGATCTGATTTCAGGCGTTGGGTGTGGATCACTATTGCACCGTTCGTGACAACTGGATCAGCATTATCCTAGGGGATTCGGTTACTGTTGGCAGTGGAGCCATTATTCTGTCTCCGTATATATGCAGCGGAGCTGTTATTGGTGCGGGGGCTGTTGTGGTAAAAAACATTGAGAAAAAAGGCATTTATGCAGGAAACCCGGCAAGATTGATCAGAACATTATGAAAAAGAAAAGGGGCGTTACTGGCCCTTTTTATCAGAGGTAGGTCTGTGAATACGGCAGGTGTACAGAAATCGATTGCAGGGGATCGATTTCCAGAGCCGCCCGATATTCTGCGTCAGTGATATCACCTTTTTTCAGTAAATAATCGAGAGCATTGTTTCCCAGCCCTGACAGTATGCGTATTCTGGCGCATCCGAAAATCAAACAGGCTGTCCATCATACCATGCTCTGGAAATACGGGAGGGCTGGCCAGATAGGCAGGTTTGACAATACTTCTGATGGTGTTCCAGTATCGGGAAAAGTCGCGGGTCGGGTCCGGGAGAAGACCTGACAGCAGCCCAATCCGGATGGTTTCCAACCAACTGTCATAAAATCACTTAACATGAAGTGAAGCTGATTAACATGGGCGAAACTGTCGAATCGGCGGTACCGGACGAAGAAGTTCTCCTTGAGGTATTTCACCATCCGTTCCACCTTAACTTTGGTTCTGGCCCTTCGTGGACGGCATGCCCGTGGCAGGAAGCCATAGTGATCGTCCAGCAGCAGGAACCCGGAGTTTAACACCACCTTCCCGTTGTTATTTTTCAGCAACGCAGCCTTCTGGTTATCGACCAGCACGGTTCTCACGCTGCCGTTGAAGTAGCGGAAGGCGCGGATTAGTGACTCATAGGTATGTTCAGCATCCTGCTTTGGTGCCACGAAGACATGGAAGCGACGTGAGAACCACAGTGTATTAACCGCGAAGTTAACCCTGCATCGTTGCCCGGTAACCTCAGCCTCAAATTCTCCCCAGTCATGCTGTAGCTGGTAACCGGGCTTGAGTTTCGAAGTGAACCGTTTTCTTCGACGGCTGCATCTTACGTTTGGGCTGGATGTAGTAACGCAACATGGAACGACCACCGATTTAACCCATCGCTTTGATTTCTACCAGGAGGACCTCGCCGTTCCAGACGTTCTCAGCCTGACGCATGTCGATATAGCCCATGAACAGCTTGAGTTTGGCCATTTTGTGGCGCGTTTTTCTGGCTGGAGGTTCAGGTATCGTATGACAGTCCGCTCAGAGCAAACAACCTGAGTGGCAATATCAACAATATACGCACCTTGCTGGCGCATTTGCTTTGTCATGTAAAAGTCCTCTCTGCTCAGCATGCTGATGTCCTTTCTGGTGTGAGAACCTCAAGGAAACAATATGTTGGGTGGAGCGGACCATCCAAATGGTGAATTACTGTCTTATATCACTGGCGCTGACACGACGGATTATGGTCCCCAGGCCAGTGCACGTCTGTTATCAGATAAGGTCTCCCGTGAACTTTACCCGGTGGTGCATGTCGGGGGGGAAAGCTGGCGCATGATGACTACCGATATGGCCAGTGTGCCGGTCTCCGTTATAGGAGAAGAAGTAGCTGATTTCAGCCACCGGGAAAATGACATCAAAAACGCTATTAATCTGACGTTCTGGGGAATATAAATTAGACATCCTCCACGTTTTTCAGGGTGTGTAGGATGTGTGCGCCCAGCATGGGCGCGATCTTGGAGGTGAAAGCCCTCCCGCGAGCTGACTACAGCGAGCGAAAGGAAGTGCAACTGCGTGAGGGTGACCGAGCGTGGGAAGGAAGCACGGAATGACCCCGTGAACCGATGAATAAGAATCTGATATGAGGTGCGATGGAACAAGGCGAGCTGGCTTTAGGCTTCCCTTGACTCGCATAACCTCAACTTCTCGAACTGCCCGGTTGGAGCTGCATGCTGAGTGGTGTAGCAGGGCGCAGTCTTGTGCTACCCCCTATGCCAATCGATAAGGTGTTTGTTCTTCTTATATTTTTTGTTTTGTTGCTCTTATTTTAAACAACTTTGCAATTTTATTGTTGCTTTGCAATTAAATGCAAGATTTAATAAAAAAATGCAAAGCAATGATTAAAGGATGTTCAGAATGAGGCTTATGGAAACACTTAACCAGTGCATAAACGCTGGTCATGAAATGACGAAGGCTATCGCCATTGCACAGTTTAATGATGACAGTCCGGAAGCAAGGAAAATCACCCGACGCTGGAGAATAGGTGAAGCAGCGGATTTAGTTGGAGTATCTTCTCAGGCTATCAGGGATGCCGAGAAAGCAGGCCGGCTACCGCACCCGGATATGGAAATACGAGGGCGGGTTGAGCAACGTGTTGGTTATACAATTGAACAAATTAATCATATGCGTGACGTGTTTGGTACGAGACTGCGACGTGCTGAAGACGTATTTCCGCCGGTGATTGGAGTTGCTGCTCATAAAGGGGGCGTTTATAAAACCTCTGTTTCTGTTCATCTTGCTCAGGATCTGGCTCTGAAGGGACTACGTGTTCTGCTCGTGGAAGGTAACGACCCCCAGGGAACAGCATCGATGTATCACGGCTGGGTGCCAGATCTTCATATTCATGCAGAGGATACTCTCCTTCCTTTCTATCTTGGGGAAAAGGACGATGTCACTTATGCAATAAAGCCTACTTGCTGGCCTGGGCTTGACATTATTCCTTCCTGTTTGGCTCTGCACCGCATTGAAACTGAGCTAATGGGCAAATTTGATGAAGGTAAATTGCCCACCGATCCACACCTGATGCTCCGGCTGGCCATTGAAACCGTCGCTCATGACTATGATGTCATTGTCATTGACAGCGCGCCTAACCTGGGTATCGGCACGATTAATGTCGTATGTGCTGCTGATGTGTTGATTGTCCCCACGCCTGCTGAGTTGTTCGACTACACTTCCGCTCTGCAGTTTTTCGATATGCTTCGTGATCTGCTCAAGAACGTAGATCTTAAAGGGTTCGAGCCTGATGTACGTATTTTGCTTACCAAATACAGTAATAGTAATGGTTCTCAGTCCCCGTGGATGGAGGAGCAAATTCGGGACGCCTGGGGAAGCATGGTTCTAAAAAATGTTGTACGTGAAACGGATGAAGTTGGTAAAGGTCAGATTCGGATGAGAACTGTTTTTGAACAGGCTATTGATCAACGCTCTTCAACAGGTGCCTGGAGAAATGCCCTTTCTATCTGGGAACCTGTCTGCAATGAAATTTTCGATCGTTTGATTAAACCACGCTGGGAGATTAAATAATGAAGCGTGCGCCTGTAATTCCAAAACATACGCTTAAGACTCAACCGCTTGAAGATACTTCGTCATCGGCACCAGCTGCACCGATGGTGGATTCGTTAATTGCGCGCGTAGGAGCTATGGCTCGTGGCAATGCTATTACTTTGCCTGTATGTGGTCGGGACGTGAAATTTACCCTTGAGGTGCTCCGGGGAGATAGTGTTGAGAAGACCTCTCGGGTATGGTCAGGTAATGAACGTGACCAGGAACTGCTAACTGAAGACGCCCTAGATGATCTTATCCCTTCTTTTCTACTGACAGGTCAGCAGACACCAGCGTTTGGTCGAAGAGTGTCTGGGATCATAGAAATTGCCGATGGGAGCCGCCGCCGTAAAGCTGCTGCACTTACAGAAAGTGATTTTCGAGTTCTGGTTGGCGAGCTGGATGATGAGCAGATGGCTGCATTGTCCAGATTGGGTAACGATTATCGCCCAACAAGTGCTTATGAACGTGGTCAGCGTTATGCAAGCCGATTACAGAATGAATTTGCTGGAAATATTTCTGCGCTGGCTGATGCGGAAAATATTTCACGTAAGATTATTACCCGCTGTATAAACACAGCTAAACTGCCAAAATCAGTTGTTGCTCTTTTTTCTCATCCTGGTGAACTATCTGCCCGGTCAGGTGATGCACTTCAAAGAGCTTTTACAGATAAAGAAGAATTACTTAAGCAACAGGCATCTAACCTTCACGAGCAGAAAAAAGCAGGGGTGATATTTGAAGCTGAAGAAGTCATCACTCTTTTAACATCTGTGCTTAAAACGTCATCTGCCTCAAGAACTAGCTTAAGCTCACGACATCAGTTTGCTCCTGGAGCGACAGTGTTGTACAAGGGCGATAAAATGGTGCTAAACCTAGATAGATCTCGTGTTCCAACTGAGTGTATAGAGAAAATTGAAGCCATTCTTAAGGAACTTGAAAAAACGGCACTTTGATGCGGCATGTTTTAGTCTACATTTATCTGTCTTTACTTAATTTCCTTTAGCACAGGCTAGGAAACATAACTAACTGGTCTGAATATTATATCTGGGACCACGGTCCCATTTGTATTGTCGGTCTGATAATCAGTTTGGGACCACGGTCCCACTTGTATTGTCGGTCTGATTATCGGCCTGGGACCACGGTCCCACTTGTATTGTCGGTCTGATAATCAGTTTGGGACCACGGTCCCACTCGTATTGTCGATCAGATTATCTGCGTGAGACTACGATTCCATTAATGCCTGTAAGTGAGTGTGTAGAGCATATCCTGGCAAGTGGCCTGGTCTGTATGTGCTGTGAATATAGGGTTAACCGCCCCGCCGCTTGTTTGACCTCAATATTCTGCGGGAGTTGTCCTGGAGGCACGGGATGAAATCCGCAGCATGATGGATGCCCTGGCAAAAATCCGGAAATGATGACGATGGCGGTCCCCGGACAGAGCACAAAGGAAATCGCCGCCAGCTCCGCTTTACCCGGCCATGCAGGGCATGGCCTTGTGGGTTTTCAGTTATGTGGCCTCAGCGTCGTGTGCAGGCGGTGCCGTGCCTCCATCTTAGCCGGGCTGGCGTTGATGCAAGGGTACACTTCGCCGCTGCGGTCACCCGGTCCCTCCTTCCCGTCTGCCGTGATTTTCCGGTCGTTCACCCGCTCAGATTTCGCGGTTTCACCCTCCAACTCCCGTCAGCCGAGTGCGTCAGGCTGCGGCTTCCCTTGCGCCCCTGCATCCCCGCCTTATCGCCCGGCTTTTATGGAGGCACGGCACCGCCCGGTGTCGCGGAATATGTGAACAACGGAGGAAAACATCATGCAGTATGCGAAACCTGTCACTCTGAATGTTGAAGAGTGCGACCGTCTGTCTTTTCTGCCTTACCTGTTTGGCAACGATTTTCTGTATGCCGAGGCGTATGTGTACGCGCTGGCGCAAAAAATGATGCCGGAATATCAGGGAGGCTTCTGGCACTTCATCCGCCTGCCGGACGGTGGTGGTTACATGATGCCGGACGGTGACCGTTTCCACATGGTGAATGGTGCAAACTGGTTTGACCGTACCGTGAGTGCTGATGCCGCAGGCATAATTCTGACTTCCCTTGTGATTAACCGCCAGTTGTGGCTGTACCACGACAGCGGGGATGCAGGACTGACCCAGCTTTACCGGATGCGCGATGCGCAGTTGTGGCGTCACATCGAATTTCACCCTGAATGCAACGCGATTTACGCGGCTCTGGACTGATTAACGGACGGGGCGGCAATGCCGCCCCTGTAAAGGAGACGAGAACATGTACTGTACTGTTAAAGAAATTATCCGCGAAGTGCTGGATACAGACGTGCCGGACAGTGAATGCGTTTTTGCCGTGGTGCTGACCCGTGGGGATGTGCGTCACATAGCCCAGGACTGGAACCTGTCAGACGATGAGCTGGAAACCGTCATGCAGCGGCTGGACGATGCCTTTGAGCATGGTGCGGATGTCAGTGTTGTTCACGACGTTGTTCGTGAACTGATGGAAGAAAAGCGCGCCAGCCGTCAGGTGACAGTCCCGGCGGTGATGCTGGAAAAAGTGATGGCGCTGGCAGGCAGTGAAATGAAGCACCTGTATGCCGTCGGGAGTGAGAACGGGGGCGACGGTGACGCATTCGTCAGGGAAGAACGCGAAGCGATGGACGTTGTGTTACAGGCGCTGGACGGGGAGAACATGTCATGAATATCAGCACAGAAACCCGCGAAATTCTGCGCAATTACAAAGCCGTGATTAATGCGCGGCGTCGTGAAATGGGGCAGAAACCGCTCACCACTGCGCAGATTGTTGATGAAATCTGCGATTTTGTGGCGAATCAGCAGGCTGTTTTCCTGGGCGGTCACTACATCTTACAGGGCAGCAGAAACAGGTGATACAGGGCAGGCGGTGGAGGCCGCCTGTCAGCCCGCGCGAAAACCCCTGGCAGGCTGACGCCTGCCGGAAGGGAAGCGGGCCACGCTGACGCGTCGCCCGTTACCCTTCCTGTTTGTGATGTGTCCGGAATGTTTTTTTCTGATGTTATTTTTCTGTGGTTACCGTGCTTGTTATTGTTCTTCTTCTTTTTCCTCTTCCTCTTCCTCTTCTTTCCGTTCCTCTCCTGTTTATGGCTTTTCCGGGCGTCCCCCTGGCGGGGCGGGCTGTCGTGAACGGAGCCAGCGAAGCTGTCTCCGCCCTGGCGGGCTTCCATCCCTGACGCGAAACCCTGGCTTGCAGCGACCGTTCCGGTCGAGCCGCCTCTGTCGCGCCGTGGCCTGCGCTCCCGGCATCCCGGCAAAAGGCCGCCGGGATGTAAGGGGCAACGCCGTTTCGCGCACGCGCTCTCCGTCGTTGCGGCGGGCCCCTGCTCATTGCCTGCCGTGTGCCACACACCCGTATGAGTCCCTGTCGCCGGGGGCTGATACAGCCACAACCTGCCGCACTGACTGTCCAGGGTAAATGAACAGCCCACAAAATTTTTTACCCAAAACCCGGTAAAAAATTTTGCGTTCTGCCCAGGACAGGTGCGTCAGGCCGTGGCAGTGATGCCCCTTGCGGCGAAGGTTCTCAAACGGGTGAAGTTCATACCACAGGGAATACAGCAGCAGGTTCCCGCGAAACGTCAAAACCGCGGCTCCCGAAACTCAACGGGTGATGTTCTTTAAAAATCAGAATTTATTTCAGACTCCGGCAATAGGCATTTATTTGTTCTGTCAGTCATCCGGCTGGCAGGTAATGAGAACGCAGGAACAGAAGGAGGAAAACACCGGAAAGCGTCAGATGCAGATATGAAAAAAGCAGGTCAGGGACCTGCTTAATCCACGCCGTAGAAATCGCCGCAATCGATTTTCACGGCTTCACTAACCTGTGTCATAAGGAGTTTCATTTATGACAGTAAGTATTGTTTCACCTTCCGCAGCGGCTGTAAAGCCCCGCCGTCATCCCCGTTTCAGACGCGAAGACATCCCCGCGCCGGAAATTGACCCCGTGCTGAAAGCCTTCGGGCGACACATTGCCCGGAGTTTTCACCGGGGGCGTGGTGTACACATCCCCGCCATGAAAAACACGGCCTTCGGGCAGGTGCTCCGCACACTCGAACTGAAACGCGCTTTTAACTGATGAGGTGAGCCGCCCCGTGAGGGGCGGCAACAGACGGAAGGAGAATATTTTATGACATTAGCAGCAATCACCATGACCGCCCCGGAAGCCGCCAGCCCTGTGCAGATGTACCGCGCGACCTACTCACCGGATGACAACAAACTGCGCCTGTATGCCGCGTCACGTCTTGACCCGGAGACGTATAAGAAAGTACATGATGCCGGTTTCCGCTGGGCACCAAAACAGGCGCTGTTTGTCGCGCCAGCCTGGACACCGGGCCGGGAAGACGTGCTTCTCTCACTTGCCGGAGAGATTGAGGATGAAGACAGCACGCTCGCTGAACGTCAGGAAGCACGGGCGGAGCGGTTTACTGGATACAGCGGAAAGCGGGCCAGTGAATCCGCACAGGCACTTGATGAAGTGGAAAGACTGGCCGCGATGATCCCGCCCGGTCAGCCCATTCTTGTGGGGCATCACAGTGAACGCCGCGCCCGTCGTGATGCGCAGCGTATTGAAAACGGCATGAAACGTGCCGTGATGCTCTTTGAACGTGCGGAATACTGGGAAGAGCGGGCGCGGTCGGCACTGCTTCACGCGAAGTATAAAGAACGTCCGGACGTTCGCTGGCGTCGTATCAAAAAAATCGAAGCTGATTTGCGCAAGTCTGAAAAGACCATCGCGCAGTCGCAGAAATATCTGACGATGTGGCGGGCTGAATCGCTGGATTTGAATATGGCAAAACTCATCAGCAGTCATGACCATATCAGCGCCTGTTTCCCGCTGGATACGTATCCGCGCCCGGCAGAAAAAAGCCAGTATGAAGGAAGTCGATCGTTATGGTCGGCCCTGGATGATGACATCATCACCACGAAGCAGGCCCGCGAAATTGCGATCCGCTGTCATGAACGGCAGATTCAGCGTCAGCAACGCTGGGTTAACCACTATCAGAACCGCCTGATCTATGAGCGTGCCATGCTGGACGAAAGCGGCGGCGTGGTTACCCGGACACAGGATTTTGAGCCGGGCGGACAGGTTTTCAGCCGGGGCGAGTGGCTGACTATCATCCGCGTGAACAAAAGCAACGGGGCGGTGAGTTCAGTCACAACGCCGAATTACAGTTTTCTCGGGTACAGCGGCACGATGAAAGTGACGCCCGATCGCATTACGGACTACAAAGCACCATCGGCAGAAGAGGCTGCCGTCGCCAGTCAGGCCGCTAAGCGTCCGCCTGTTGTCAACTATCCGGGAGAAGGTTTCCGGGAAATGACAAAGGCACAGTGGGCCGCCCTGCCCCGGGACTGTAAGGCCGTGCGCAGTGTGGCAGAGGCAGAAGACCACGGGGCATATCGTTACCGCCGCACAATGGACAATAATTTCCGCCTGGTGAATGTGTATATCATCGACATGAAGATTACGGAAATCCCACAGAAATAAGGTATATCCCCCCGGGAAAATCCCCGGGGGGATGACGGAGATAATGACATGCACAGTCAGTTAAGAGAACGTATCCGGCTGATGCGCGCAAGGCTGGATAACGCCGCGCCGGTTGCTGAAATCCGGGCTGAATCTCAGCTTTTTGTGACTCCTGCCCCGGTCTGTGATCGCCTGGTGACGCTGGCGGAGATCAGCAACCGTGATCACATTCTGGAACCCTCTGCCGGCACCGGGGCCATACTGCGGGCGATTCGGGATACCGCGCCGGTGGCCATGTGTGATGCGGTGGAAATCAACAGCGGGCTGGTCCGGTATCTGCGGGAAAATTTTAACGGTGTCAGGGTTCAGTGTGGCGACTTCATGGAATGGCAGCCGGTGCAGTATTACAGCCGGGTTATCATGAATCCGCCGTTCAGTCACGGGCAGGATATCCGGCATATCCTGCGGGCTTTTTCCCTGTTGCGTCCGGGTGGTGTGCTGGTTGCCGTCTGTCTGAACGGGCCGCGCCAGCAGGAGAAGCTGTTACCGTTTTCTGACGTCCGCGAGGAGCTGCCACGCGGTACGTTTGCTTATACCCGTGTTCCGACGATGATTATTCGTTTGCGTGCCTGATGACACAGGGCAGGCGGGAGGATAAATGCCCGTCTGCCCGCGCCGGGAAAAGACCGCGCGCCGGTGGCGCTGAAAGGGGCCGCGCTGACGCGCCGCCCCTTACATTACGCGGACATTCTGCTGTGGGCTTCTGTCTTTTCAGACCTGTCATTTGTTTGTTACTGATGATGTTGTTGTTCCTGCTACTGTTCTTCTTTTTTCTGCTGCTCTGATTACTGTCTGTTTTGTTGTTCTCCTGCTTATGCCTTTTCCGGGCGTCCCCCTGGCGGGGCGGGCTGTCGTGAACGGAGCCAGCGAAGCTGTCTCCGCCCTGGCGGGCTTCCATCCCTGACGCGAAACCCTGGCTTGCAGCGATCGTTCCGGTCGTGCCGCCTCTGCCGCGCCGTGACCTGCGCTTCCGGCATCCCGGCAAAAGACCGCCGGGATGTAAGGGGCAACTCCGTTTCGCAAACCGCGCTTCACGTCGTTGCGGCGGGTCCCTGCCCGTTGTTGTGTCCGGTGCCATACACCTGTTTAAGCCCCTGTCGCCGGGGGCAAAGACAGCCACAACCGTCTCCGCCAGTCCAGGGGTGAAATGTACATCCCGCAAAACTTTTTGCCCAAAAGCAGGCAAAAACTTTTGCGGTCTGCCCCCGGACAGTCGTTTCCGGCCGTGGCAGTGATGCCCCTTGCGGCGAAGGTTCTCAAACAGGTGATGGTGAATACCGGAGGGAACAAAAGGCAGGTCCCCGCAAAACGTCAAAACCGCGGCTCCCGAAACTCAAAAGATGATGGGGGCTGAAAACATCAACAGAAGGAGACACATCATGGCAGTTCGTGGCATTAACAAGGTCATTCTCGTAGGACGCCTGGGAAAAGATCCGGAAGTCCGTTACATCCCCAACGGGGGCGCAGTGGCAAACCTGCAGGTAGCCACATCAGAAAGCTGGCGTGACAAACAGACGGGGGAGATGCGGGAGCAGACAGAATGGCATCGTGTGGTGCTGTTCGGCAAGCTCGCGGAAGTGGCTGGTGAATATCTGCGCAAGGGCGCGCAGGTCTACATCGAAGGTCAGCTTCGCACCCGTAGCTGGGAGGATAACGGAATCACCCGTTACGCCACCGAAATTCTTGTTAAGACCACGGGCACCATGCAGATGCTGGGACGTGCCGCAGGTGCTCAGACTCAGCCGGAAGAGGGGCAACAGTTCAGCGGTCAGTCTCAGCCGGAACCACAGGCGGAGGCCGGTACGAAAAAAGGAGGCGCAAAAACGAAAGGCCGTGGACGTAAGGCCGCGCAGCCGGAGCCTCAGCCGCCGTCTGAACCCGAGTATAACTTCGATGACGACATCCCGTTCTGATCGGGCTGACTGTGATAACCGCCCCGTTCTGTGCGGGGCATCACCGGAGAGATGAGGATGAGAGAATATTTCAGAATACTTCAGGGGCTGCCTGACGGTCCTTTTACCCGCAAACATGCCGAAGCTGTTGCCGCACAGTACCGGAACGTCTTTATCGAGGATGACCACGGCGAACAGTTTCGCCTGGTTGTCCGTAATAACGGTGCAATGGTCTGGCGTACCTGGAATTTTGAGGACGGTGCCGGGTACTGGATGAACCATGCCATCCGTGATTTCGGCATTCTTAAGTAAGAGAGGTGCCGGACGGGAACGCGTCCGGCAGACATACAACCATCCCGGTCAAAGGAGAAATATATGTCAGTTACAGAGTCTAAGACAAAAACGGAGCGTAAATCCAGCCGTAAACCGTCAAAAGAGCAGGAGACTGCCCTGTCTGCCCTGCTGGCGCAGACGGCGGAAGTGAGCGTGCCGCTGGCCTCACTGATTAAATCACCACTGAATGTGCGCACGGTGCCGTATTCTGCGGAGTCTGTCAGCGAACTGGCGGAGTCCATTAAAGGCGTCGGCCTGCTGCAGAATCTGGTCGTGCATGCCCTGTCAGGTGACCGCCACGGTGCCGCCGCAGGTGGTCGCAGACTGGCAGCACTCAATATGCTGGCAGAGCGTGGAATCATTCCGGCGGACTGGCCTGTCCGCGTGAAGGTTATCCCGCAGGAACTGGCGACGGCTGCATCGCTGACCGAGAACGGTCAGCGTCGGGATATGCACCCTGCCGAACAGATTGCCGGATTCCGCGCAATGGCGCAGGAAGGCAAAACACCTGCACAAATCGGTGATTTGCTGGGCTATTCACCCCGCCACGTTCAGCGAATGCTGAAACTGGCAGACCTTGCACCTGTCATCCTCGATGCGCTGGCAGAAGACCGCATCACCACAGAGCACAGTCAGGCGCTGGTGCTGGAGAACGACACCGCGCGTCAGGTGCAGGTGTTTGAAGCTGCCTGTCAGTCGGGATGGGTTGGAAAACCGGAAGTGCAGACCATTCGTCGTCTGGTGACCGAAAGTGAAGTGGCGGTGGCGGGGAACAGTAAATTCCGCTTCGTGGGGGCTGATGCCTTCTCGCCAAACGAACTGCGCACCGATTTGTTCAGCGACGACGAGGGTGGCTATGTGGACTGTGTTGCGCTCGATGCTGCCCTGCTGGAAAAACTCCAGGCTGTCGCTGAACACCTTCGGGAAGCTGAAGGCTGGGAATGGTGCGCCGGACGTATGGAGCCTGTCGGTTTCTGCCGTGAGGATGCCGGAACATACCGTTGTCTGCCGGAGCCGGAAGCGGTGCTGACCGAGGCGGAAGAAGAACGCCTGAACGAACTGATGGCACGTTACGACGCGCTGGAAAACCAGTGTGAGGAATCCGACCTGCTGGAAGCTGAAATGAAGCTGATTGACTGCATGGCGAAGGTCATGGCGTGGACGCCGGAGATGCGTGCCGGAAGCGGTGTGGTGGTGTCCTGGCGTTATGGCAACGTATGTGTCCAGCGTGGTGTGCAGTTGCGCAGCGAGGATGACGCGGCTGCCGACGCTGACCGCACGGAACAGGTGCAGGAGAAAGCGTCAGTGGAGGAAATCAGTCTGCCACTGCTGACGAAAATGTCTTCAGAGCGCACGCTGGCAGTCCAGGCGGCGCTGATGCAACAGCCGGACAAATCCCTGACACTGCTGGCATGGACGCTCTGTCTGAATGTGTTTGGCAGCGGAGCGTACAGTAAACCAGCACAAATCAGCCTGGAATGTAAACATTATTCGCTGACCAGCGATGCGCCATCGGGGAAGGAAGGTGCCGCATTCATGGCGATGATGGCAGAAAAAGCCCGTCTTGCTGCCCTGCTGCCGGAGGGGTGGTCACGGAACATGACGACGTTCATGTCACTCAGTCAGGAGGTGCTGTTATCCCTGCTCAGTTTCTGCACCGCATGCAGCATCCACGGTGTTCAGACCCGTGAGTATGGTCACACGTCACGCAGTCCGCTTGACTCGCTGGAAACCGCTATCGGATTCCACATGCGCGACTGGTGGCAGCCGACAAAAGCAAACTTCTTCGGATACCTGAAAAAGCCGCAGATTATCGCAGCCCTGAATGATGCCGGACTGTCCGGTGCCGCACGGGACGCGGAGAAGATGAAGAAAGGTGATGCCGCTGAACATGCAGAGTTCCATATGAAAGACAACCGCTGGGTGCCTGGCTGGATGTGTTCACCACGTCCACAGACGGATGCCACTGAACGCACTGATAACCTGGCTGATGCCGCCTGATGAACAACCACACCGCCCCGCCGGAGACGGGGCGGCAGCAAGGGAGATACCGTGATGAAAACTGAACTGACCCTGAATGTATTACAGACCATGAACGCACAGGAATATGAAGATATCCGGGCTGCCGGAAGTGATGAACGCCGTGAGCTGACACACGCCGTGATGCGGGAGCTGGATGCGCCGGACAACTGGACGCTGAACGGCGAGTACGGCAGCGAGTTTGGCGGCTTTTTCCCCGTCCAGGTCCGTTTCACGCCTGCCCACGAACGTTTTCACCTGGCGTTATGTTCACCGGGAAATGTCTCTCAGGTCTGGGTGCTGGTTCTGGTGAATGTCGGTGGTGAGCCGTTTGCGGTGGTTCAGGTGCAGCGGCGGTTTGCACCGGAAGCCGTCAGCCATTCACTGGCACTGGCGGCGTCACTGGATGCGCAGGGGTACAGCGTTAACGACATCATCCATATCCTGATGGCGGAAGGAGGTCAGGTATGAACGCACGTTCACGGGCACTGGTTCCCCTCAGCACAGAGCAACAGGCCGCATGGCGGGCGGTGGCGGAGACAGAAAAACGCCGCCATCAGGGAAACACACTGGCGGAATATCCGTATGCGGGAGCGTTTTTCCGCTGTCTGAACGGAAGCCGCAGGATTTCGCTGTCTGACCTGCGATTTTTCATGCCATCCCTGACCGCAGAAGAACTGCACGGCAGCCGTCTTCAGTGGCTGTATGCCATCGATGTGCTGATTGAAACACAGGGCGAGCTCTGCCTCCTTCCCCTTCCCGGCGATGCAGCAGAACGCTTGTTCCCGTCGGTGCGGTTTCGTGTCAGGGAACGCAGTCGCCATAAATCAGCGCTGGTCATGCAGAAGTACAGCCGCCAGCAGGCGAGGGAGGCAGAGCAGAAAGCCCGTGCGTACCAGGCGCTGGTCGCTCAGGCTGAAATCGAACTGGCATTTCATTCACCGGAAACAGTCGGAAGCTGGCATGCACGTTGGAGTGACCGGGTGGCAGAGCATGACCTGGAAACCCTGTTCTGGCAGTGGGGCGAGCGTTTTCCGTCACTGGCCGGAATGGAACGCTGGCAGTGGCAGGATATGCCATTCTGGCAGGTCATCGCAGAGGCTGGTATGGCGGCAAGGGAGGCCGGTCATGCCGTCCGTGAGATGGAGCGATGGATGGTGCCGAACAAACTCCGGGAGGCGGCGTGAAGTGGCAACAATCACACGGATTTCCCGTGAACGGTCTGAATGAGCGGATTCTTTTCAGGAAAAGTGAGTGTGGTCAGCGCGCAGGGATATGGGCTATGATGTGCCCGGCGCTTGAGGCTTTCTGCCTCATGACGTGAAGGTGGTTTGTTACCGTGTTGTGTGGCAGAAAGACAAAAGCCCCGTAGTTAATTTTTCATTAACCCATGTACTGCACCCATTTTGTTGGACGATGAAATGGAATAGCCCCTGATATGTCAAA
>OAVI01000431.1_pt1 | contig 14788 bp, 7 predicted proteins | sample 1476381 | NCBI WGS metagenome assembly OAVI01 (sample SAMEA2580083, study PRJEB22360) | human gut metagenome | biome: human gut; feature: human-associated habitat; material: faeces | place: Denmark | collected 2008/2010 | reverse complement strand
ATTTAATGTTTGCCGGAACAGACGAGGATCTGAGACAAACCAAGGTTACTCAACCAGCGATCTTCTTACACTCTGTTATTCTCGCGAAAACATTAGGTGATCAATTCCAACCGGATATGACCGCAGGTCACTCATTAGGAGAATTCTCTGCCTTGGTAGCTGCCGGAGCATTGTCTTTCGAGGACGGCTTGGTATTAGTTTCCAAACGTGCCATGGCTATGCAAAAGGCTTGCGGGGAAACTCCCTCTACAATGGCCGCCGTATTAGCCTTGCCGGACGCGACGGTTGAGGAAATTTGCGCAAGCATCAAGGACGAGGTAGTGGTTTGCGCTAACTATAATTGCCCGGGCCAATTGGTAATCTCCGGTTCTATCCCCGGTATCGATCAGGCTTGCGAGAAGTTATTGGCCGCAGGCGCTAAGCGTGCCTTGAAGTTGAAAGTAGGTGGAGCATTCCATTCTCCATTGATGGAACCGGCTCGTACGGAGTTGGCTGCCGCTATCGAGGCTACGACGATCAATAAACCTTCTTGCCCGGTTTACCAGAACGTAAGCACGAAAGCCGAGACTTGCCCGGAAACAATTAAGGCTAACTTGATCGCACAGTTAACCGCCCCGGTACGTTGGACCCAAAGCGTACAAAACATGATTGCCGACGGTGCCACTCATTTCATCGAGTTAGGCCCGGGTGCCGTTCTTCAGGGATTGGTTAAAAAGATTAATAAGGAAATGACTACGGAAGGTATGCAATAATTTACCTTTCAATGTAATAGGATAAAAGTCCGAAAAGGATGGAGGGTGATTTCCCTCGTCTTTTCCGGACTTTTTTATATACGATGATGATTCGAAAAGATCTTGAATGCTAAACTAATCAAAGGCCAACGTTGTTTTATACTATAAACACAATTCAGAATATAGAAAATGGAAACAGTACAACAGAAAAATAGGATTATCCTACTTTGGCCGGATGGAGCGCCCACTAGTAATGGATTGGCCGGCGTAGAATTGGAAGATGCCCCGAATGCCATATCCAATATATCGAATCCTTCCTTATTGGTTTATCCGGCGACGAAGCCGAATGGCAAGGCGATCTTGATGTGTCCGGGTGGCGGACTTTCCAAGATTTCGATCGGACATGAGGGGCGTGATATGGCCGCATGGTTTAACGCGCAAGGTATTACTTATGCCGTATTGAAATACCGGATGCCGAACGGACATAGGGAAGTCCCTCTGGACGATGTTCGCCAAGGTCTCCGCATCCTCCGTAATTACTCGGAAGAGTGGAAGATTACGAAGGTCGGTGTCATGGGTGCCTCCATTGGCGGTTATATCGCCGGGCATACCGCAATATTCGGGGTAGACGACGCACGTCCGGATTTCCAAATACTCCTTTATCCGGTTATCAGTATGCTACCTCATTTAACGCACCTTAAATCGAGGGAACGGCTATTAGGAGCGAATCCCACGCATGAGGAAGAGGAAGCTTTCTCTCTGGAATTACACGTAAACTCACTGACACCTCCCGCTTTTATAGCGTTGGCTTCGGATGACGAGGCGATTAGCCCGGAGAATAGCGTGCTTTATTATCTTGCTTTACTAAAGAACAAGGTGTCCGCCTCCTTGCATATTTACCCAAAGGGCGGCCATAGTTTTGGGTTCCGGGACAACTTCGTATACAAACGTCAATGGACTGACGAACTGGAGAAATGGCTAAGCACGATTGAATAAGAGACTCGGGTTAAAACCCGAAGTCTCCGTGATCCTCGTCCGCTGCTTCCTCCTCCGTTCCTTTTATATAAATAAAGTCATCTCCCTGACGGATGCAAGAAGAGACTGGTATTTTCTCACTTAAACGTTTCAAGGCTTCTTGATCTTTCACGTAAATCAAGGCTTGATAATCATCGGCCTTCCTATCTCCGACGAACCAGACTCCCGTGAACGGGCAATCTTCCAGCAATTCAGCCAAAGACGTACTGGCGCTTGAGACAGAGATTGGACCTCGCAAATATTTCACCGCACCCGAATAAGGGGAACGAATCCCAAGTATCTCCGGAATTTGAGGAGCCTCCTTACCATCCATCGGTAAATAAAGACGGATCAATTCGTCTACCGCATCCTTAGCGGCCGAGGAACCGGAAGAGAAAACCACCGATACATACTTATTCCCTACCACGGCTTGTAACTGATAGGGAGATAAACAATCAATACATCCCAAGGCATCAGTCCGTTCGCATTTAAATATATGCAAAGAGTAAATACCAAACGCATCCTCGGGGCTAGGCATCTCGTAAATCTCTAGGGTATAATCCTCTCCTTTGTAAACGACATCTCTTGCCGTTAACCGGGAAACGCCATACTCCAAAAACTGCTCGGCCCCTCCATTCATGAAACCATAAAGCCCGGAACCGGTAAATACACGCTCCCGCTTTACCTGTACCCCATCCTGTGCCCATAACAGAACCGGAAAGCAAAGAAAGAGACAACAACGTATCAAACCTCTCATAAATCAATCTCCTTTAAATCCACTTTACTTCGGTCGGCAATCCCGAGCTTTATCTCTTCCGCCAATTCCAAGAAACGCCGGCTACCGGGCTTTTCCTGTTTTTGTATCCCCTCCTCGATCCGCTTAGCGAGTACCATATCGAAACCGACACTATCCACGGCTACCGCATCCGAGCCGAGCAGCAACGCATTGTATTGGCAAATGAACTGGGGATTGGCCTCCGGGCCACCCTCAAAACAGCCTTTCAGCGCATCCACGATGTTCAATACCACCTTATCACGAAGAGGCGGGAAAGCACAAGCATAAGCGCAGGTCTCATGCCATAATTCTTTATGAAGCCTGCTCGTATTCGAGATAGATCCGAACGCTAGGTTCTTCATGCAGGAAGTGATCGAGACTCCGGCGTTTTTCAATACAGGGATATTGATGATCTTAGTCACCATTTCCGTACAGATCTTAGAGAAATAAGACTCCTCTCCCGAGTTAATCATATAGGGCATCGTGTAGGCATCGTATTCCTCCACTATAGCCGCCCGGAAATATTGACTGCGGTCGATACGGTTCTCTCCGTAATACTTTCCATCGGCATCGATATAACTACCGTTCTCGTCTTGATATTCCGTTCCAAGTATACGGATACCGGGATAATTCTCCTCCGTAAAGCCGGACTCTTTTAAATCGACCTCACGACGGTCCCAAATAATAAGATTCTTCCGGGGAATACCTGCTTCCTCCAATTGCTTGATAACGGATTGGGTGACCGCATGTGAAGTAGACAAGAGCTTTCCCGCTATCGGATTTACTTTCAAGCCAATGACATCTTCCGGCCCGACGAAGCGCAGCCAAGCCGCTTTCAGATCACTCTCGCCGGTCAGATATAACATTCCGGATTTAAGCATCTCGTAGGCTACGGCCTCAGATGGTTTACCATCCACGACACCATGGGCGGAATTCATCTTGACTACTTTTCCGGGATATTTACCCGGCATGGAATATTCGTTACGAGGAATAGCCAATGCCTGTTTCACATTGGTTTGGGGCTTCATTTTCTCCGAAGCCAAAGAAGAGGCCGCTTTCGCCACGGGAGTAAGCGCCGCCCCTACACCGCCTAAAGCGATAGATCGAAAGAAGTTACGTCTTTTCATGGGGATATAGGTTCACATTATATTCGTACCAAAGATAGTGAAATATATCCATAAAAAACGGTGCCACACAAGTAAATGCGTGACACCGAAAAAGTATATATAAAACAGACCAAGCAGGTTCGCTATTTAGCGTTCCACCAAAGTGGAGTAGTCGTCAAGTCCGGGCCGCCCAAAAGCTGGAGAGCTTGCGCATAACCCACTTGATTATTCGTTTGGATATTCGCCGGATAACGATAACGTTTCGGGTAGAAATCCCAACGGCATTCCTTAGAGGTAGCGACCGTCAAAGGAACTTGATTCAATGGGTTGTAATCCTTCTCTACCGCTTGGTTCTCGAAGAAAGGAAGACCTAAACGACGATGATCGCTCCAAACCTCTTCCGGCAACCAAGGAACTTGCGCTATATATTTCTGGGTGATAATCTTCGTCAGAGCGTCATTATTATAAGCGCCATTCCGGTAGATCGAGTTATGGGGATATTCATACGTACGGCTTTTTACCTCCTTCGTATATGGGTCCGTATAACGGATCGTATACGATTTCGCCTCTGTCGTATGGTCGAAAGCGACGGAAGTACCTACACGGTTGTATTTCTGAGACGATAGATAATCGCCGACTTGGCTCAATAAGCCATGATACTCAAAACTAGCCGTAACACCAGACTCATAATTGGATTTAGCCGTTCCCGGAACTTTCCAGCCTTTCACCGCAGCCTCCGCCAATAAGAAGTAACTTTCCCACGGGCCGAAAAAGACACGCTTATTGGTGCTCATTCGATATTGTTTCGACATAGAGGGATAATTATAATTCTTACCTGTCAGCTCACTTACCAGACCGGCTTTCACGTCCCATTCTCCGGCGACCCAAGTGCCCCACGTATATTTCGGATCGATCGTCAACATATTCTGGGTATTATCCGCCGGATTCTTCAAGTGAACCGGCTTCACCTCGCTGGCCGCACCGATATAATCGGAATAAACCACGCCATCATCCCAGCCTACTACACTAAACAACTTCGGGGCACGGGGATCTACGTATTGAGGTATACCGTCGAAATAAAAACCGGCGCACGGATCATTCGTTGTCAGCGGGAAGTGCTGGTTCAAATACAAACCTTGATACTCGTACGGATTCTTCAAATGGCTTTTTAAGGAGTCCGGCAACGGAAATTCCTGTCCACCCAAACCAACTACCAAGTTCTTAAACGTCACGGACATCGCCTGCCCATTCCAAGGACGAGACATCACGCTCGTCAGCTCATCCCAACCCTCTTTCTCCTGCACGGAAGCGATATCGGTTGGCTCGGAAATAAATGTCTTAGAGGCGGCATCCTCAAATTCCGCTTTCGCTAAGACAGGATCGACAGCCGAGATACGCATCGCCAAACGCATACGCAAGGAGTTGGCGTACTTCTTCCATTTCGCAACATTTCCCGCATAGAAAGCATCCTCGTTAGCCATAGCGGACATATCCAAGGAGGGGTCCAACGCAGACTCAGCTTCCCGTAACTCTTTCAATATAAATTGATAGATAGCCTCTACACTATCGTACTCAGCCGGTACACCGGAGAAAGCGGCTAACGCTGGGATCGGCCCGAAACCGTCAGCGACTTCCGAGTTCAAGTAAGCACGCCAGATACGGGACATCTGGATTACGTTCTTATAATAGGGATAGGTATCCGCCTCCCCATTGGCAACCATCCGCTCTCCCAGCTGGATCGCTTTGGTCACTTGATTCAGCCAACCTACGGCGTAATCATTACTCAAGTAGATCGTACTATAATCATTGTTATCCGTACCGATCGTAAAACCACTTCCCCTATTGAAACGGGAAGCACGGTCCCAGTACAAGATAAAGATACGCTCGGCTATCTCTGGGTTCATCTGGTCTCCCATGATAGAGGCATTCAGGAACCATTGGGGCTTCACCTTATCCTCTCCCACAAGATTCGGGTCCTCATTGATCTCCTGAAAGTCATTACAGGAAGAAAGAAGAGCGGCCACCGATACCAGTCCGGTAAAAAGTATATTTCTTGTTTTCATCTTCATCATTTTTATCGTAATTCAAATTATCATGTATTCCATTAGAATCCCACGGTTACATTAAACGTATAGGAACGGCTGGTCGGCGCGGCTCCATTCTCGAATCCGGTAGCGTTGGTATTCGTGGCGGCAACGGACTCGGGGTCGATACCCGGCAAGTTATAATGGATCATCCAAACATTGTTACAAGTAGCGGATAGACGTACACGCTGGAAAGGCGTTTTCTTCAACATCTGTCGATTGAACTCGTAGCCAAAGGTGATATTACGCAAACGGACATTGGTGGCGCTATAGGTATAAACCTCTGGTAAACCATAATTTCCGGTAGACCCAATACGTTCCCAATAGTTCTGGGGAGTGACGGCGACCGTATTCTCCGCATAACCACTGCCCTGTTGAACCACGGTATTCGGTACCACGAATTCGGCACGATCACCATTCACCACTGTTCCGGCGGCGTTACCCCGGGTATACAGGTTGGAGGCTGTCGCCGAATAGATGCTACCACCGATACGGAAGTCTATTAAGAAGCTCAGGTTAAAACCTTTATAAGAGAAATTATTGGTCCAACCCATCATCCAATCCGGACTCTGGTTTCCTACTTTCGACTTCTCGGTAGAGATCAAAGGCAAACCGTCATCACCTACGACGATCTTTCCATAGTGAGGACTATTCTCATCGGTCACACGCATAAAGGTCTGCCCGTAGATCTCACCATAATAACCACCTACCGGAGCTACGATCTGGATAGCGTCGAACGTCTTTATATCATATAGATTCACGCCCTCGTATAATTCTTTGATCTTATTCCGGTTCAAGGAGAACTGCGCCGTAGAGCTCCAGCTCAATCCGGCGGGATTGTCTAGAATCGTACCGTTCAAGGAGATCTCCAAACCCTCGTTCTGAATGTTACCCGCATTAATCTTACGGGAAGCATAGCCGGAGAACGGGTCCATCGGTAAATCCAGTAACTGGCGGGTAGCGTTGGACTTATACCAAGCGGCATCCAAGCCCAATCGGTTATTGAAGAAACGGATATCGAAACCGGCCTCCCATGATTTAATCAACTCACTACGTACGTCCGAGTCGTAAAGTACCTTACCCGGTTTCGCCGTCGTATTCCCGTTGGGGTCCTTGCCTACAGAGTAGAAGTTATATAATTGATACGGGTCCAAGTCGTTACCTACCTCAGCGAAGGAGGCACGTACCTTAGCAAAAGAGAACCAATCCGGCATGCTTCCGCCAATCTTCGGCAACATATCAGACGGATAGAAATAAGAGCGGTTGGCTTTCGACATCGTAGACGACCAATCGTTACGTGCCGTAACATCCAAGAACAGATAACCATCCCAGTTCAACTGCAACGACCCGTACAAGGAATTCATACGACGGCGGATCAACTCGGAAGTGACTGTTGGCTTATTCACGCCATTATTCAGCGAGAACAAGTTCGGCACCAACAACTCTCCGGCAGAAGCGTTCATCTTATTACGCTGCTGGAGCATCAAGTTACCACCGAAAGTAACGAAGCCTCCCAGCCGATCGATCAAGTTATCCTTCCGGGCCGTAGCCAAGAAACTGAAGTTATTCTCATAGAAGGTCTCCGATCCCTCGGTATACAGACCTCTCGGACTGGTATTACCACCGGCATATACTTTCTCGCTCTTCGTCGTGGTATAATAATCCGTACCACCTCTCAACTCAATATCGAACCAATCGGTCGGGGCATATTTCAAGGAGATATTTCCTAACAAACGGTTACGGGTATCCTCGTTCTGGCGATAACGGGTCACCCAATAAGGGTTCTCCTGCGGATTCTTGGAGGCGTCATACCAAATCATATTGCCTTGCTCATCCACGTCATCCTCAAACTCACGGATATTCAAGGAACGAGGCAGGTTATAGATCGTATTGAAAGCGTTCGAGGGATTCACGCCCTGAATCGGGCGGTTATGTGCGTTTTGATTGATATAATTCACCTTGGCATCTACTTTCCACTTTTCCGCCTCATCCAAGAAAGTGGTGGCACGCAAGGTAATATTCGTCTTGTTTAGTTTTGAGCGTGGGGTGATGCTAGCATCGTCGGAACGGTTTACGGAGGCGAATACCGCCGTCCCCTTTATGTTCTGCTGGAAGCTGACACCCTCGTTAAAGGAGGTTCCGGTGCGGAAAAAAGCGTCGATATTATCATAAGTATGCAGGGGGATTTGATTGCCTCTCCAATCGGTTACCATTTGTCCCGTGGCTTTCGGTCCCCAGCTAAGGCGGGATTGGTTATCGTAAACGCCCACGGAGCCTTGTCCGAAGTCGTTCTGTAAATCAGGTTTCAGGAAAATCGTCTCGGCGGTGATACCGGCGTTGATCGTAATACCGAGTCCCTCATTCTTACGTCCGGACTTGGTAGTGATCAAGATCACACCGTTACCGGCACGTGAGCCATAAAGGGCGGCGGCGGAAGCACCCTTCAATACCGTCATGGACTCGATATCTTCCGGGTTGATATCCGAAAGGCCGTTACCCATGTCCGCTCCGGAGTTACCCCATACATCATCCACGCCACCGGTGAAGTTATCCATCGGGGTACCGTCTACGACGATCAAGGGCTGGTTGCTACCCGTCAATGAGTTATTACCACGAAGTACGATCTTAGAGGACCCTCCTACGCCATTGCTTGAACGGACGATCTGCAAACCGGAAACCTTACCGGAAAGGGAGTTCGCCAAATTCGGCTCACGGGAGGCCAAGAGGTCGTCCCCTTTCAACTCCTGCATGGCATAGCCCAAGGCTTTCTTATCTCGTTTCATACCCAAGGCAGTCACCACCACCTCATCGAGTTTCTGGGTATCTTCCACGAGTTTAACCGTAATCTCGGACTGGCCGGTATATGGGATGTCTTGCGAGGTATAACCGATAAACGATATCTGTATGATATCCCCTTTCTTCACGTTATCCAAAGTAAAATGCCCGTCCAAGTCGGTCATAGTACCATTGGTAGTTCCTTTCACGATTACGGACGCCCCGGTAACGGGTCCTAAGGCATCCTCAACTATTCCCGACACCTTTGCGTTTTGCTGGGAAATGTCAACCTTCGGAATCCCGGGCATAGGCGTGGCGTATAAGTTTCCCGAGAACCCAAGCGCCCCTACCAACAGGATTAAGCTGACTGGTCTGAATCTTTTCAACATAACTACTGTTTTTTGTTTATTTTGATAGACAATGTTTTAGTTTTTGCGTCAACGAATGTCATTTATCCTGTATAAACATAAAAAGGGCAGATATGTTTTGAGTTTAACATATACAAGAGTAACCGGAGAGAGATGAGTATCACTCCGGTATCTCAGTAAACCAGGAAGGTCGTGAGTTTAGTGACAAGTGATTTTAGGAATGGACAATATATATATACTGCGTTGCCCCAATAATATATACTGCGTTGGTCAAGTAAGATATACTACGTTTATTAGAATGCCCATCATAAGCACCTTTCGACCGCAGTCGGCAGGGGCTTACGATGGGCATTGTTAGATGCTTATAATAGCGGTCGGCACAAATACACAAAAACAGGGGCTTTTGACACACCCTCTTTCATATAAATCAATGTTTAGCCCACCATAGCGGAGTAGAAATTAAATCAGCTCCACCCAATAGCTCAACAGCTTTCATATAACTATCCTTACTATTGATTTCCATATTCGCTGGATAGCGCAGACGTTCTTGATAGAATTCCCACTTACATTCCTTACAGTTAGCACGAGTAAGAGGCAACTCGTTACTAGAAACGTTATAATCTATCTCAACAGCTTGATTCTCAAAGAAAGGCAAACCTAAACGACGATGATCAGACCATGCCTCTAAAGGTAACCAAGGAACCTGTGCCAAGTATTTTTGCGAGATTATCTTTGTCAGCTTATCATTATTGACCGTACCATTCTTATAAATAGAATTTTTCGGATAAGTATAAGTAGTAGTCTTTTTCTCACCAGTATAACCATCTACATATTCAGCCGTATAAGACTTTGCTTCCGCCGTATGATCAAAAGCGACAGAAGTACCTACACGGTTATATTCCGTAGAACTCAAATAATCATTTAAGAACTCAGATACACCGTGATATTCAAAGCTAGCTGCTATACCAGCCTCATAATGAGATTTCGCACTACCAGACACGTTCCAACCATACAACGCAGCTTCAGCCAATAAGAACTCCGTCTCCCACGGCCCAAACCATACACGCTTATTCGTACTTTCACGATATATCTTGGATAAAGAAGGATAAGTCTTACTTGCTCCTGTCAATTCGCTGGTTAGCGCTGAGTATTTATCCCATTTTCCAGCAACCCAAGTATTCCAAGTATATTTCACGTTCAACTCCAAATATGTCTTATTGTTATCCTCAACATTTCCAGTAGCAGGATCCGCTAAACGAGCCTTATCAGCCAAACCGATATTAGAGAAATAAACAGTACCATCATCATATCCCGGAATATGAAACAACTTAGTAGCACGAGGATCAATCTTTGAAGGAAGAGCATCAAAGAAATAGCCTGCAGCCGGATCATTCGTAGAAACCGGTAAGTGTTTTTCTAATCGAAGGCCTAGATAATTACGAGCATCTTTCAATACCACATCCTCTTTTATCGCCGCAGGAACTTGGAAATCGATTCCTCCTAGGCCAATCATCATATTATTAATGGTGACCGAAATGGGTTGGGCATTCCAAGGACGAGACATCACACCATCAAGATCAGTCCAACCGCCTTTTTCTTGCACCTGAGCAATTTCATCTTGCGTAGTAATAAAATTATTCGTCGAAGCGGCATCCTCAAAAGCAGCCTTTGCTTTAGCTTGATCTACAGCAGATAAACGCATAGCGTAGCGCAAGCGTAATGAGTTCGCATACTTTATCCATTTAGAGGCATCACCATCATAGAAAGCATCCGTTTTCTCTGATGTAATAGCGCTCATATCCGCATTTACATCTATCTTGCCAGCGGCATCTTTCAATTCAGAAATAATAAAATCATAAATATCTTCTATACTCTTATATTCTACGATACCATCAAAAGCGTTTGCCGGAGGCACAGGACCAAAGTTATCAGCCAATTCAGAGATGACATAAGCCCGCCAAATACGAGACATCTGTAGCAAATTGTTCTCATAAGGATACTCCGGATTGGCGGCACGTTCCGTACCAATTTTCACGGCCATATTAACATTGTTCAGCCATCCCACTCCATAATCAACGCCAAAGTAGTCCGTATTATAATCATTATAATTCGCACCTGTAGCTAAACCACTACGACGTTCAAAACGAGCCGCACTTTTCCATTGATACACGAACACACGCTCTGCGATATGCGGGTTCTGCTGTGCCCCCATGATTGATTTATTCAGTAGATAAGATACTTTGATCGCACTTTCATCTACGGCATTCGGGTCTTTATTTATTTCCTCAAAGTCGTTACATGCAGTAAATAAAACGGCTAATGAAGCTAACCCTATTATTGTTCTTTTTAATGTTTTCATACTTAAAATCATCTTTCTTATTAGAAACCAACTGTTACATTAAATGTGAAAGAGCGAGAAGTCGGAGCTGCCCCATTCTCAAAACCAGTAGCATTGGAATTTGTAGCCGAAATAGATTCCGGATCAATACCTTCCAAATGATTTACAATCATCCAAACGTTATTCGCCACGAATGATACACGTACTTTCTGTAATGGAGTTTTCTCTAACCATTTTTTCTCAAAATCATAACCAACGGTAATATTACGTAGACGAATATTAGTAGCATCATATAAAAATGCCTCACCCACACCGATATTACCTCCGGCAGCACGTCCCCAGTACAATTCAGGAGTAACAGCATTAGAATTTGCCGTATAACCACCATTTCCATCAGAAGTCACTGAATTCGGAACTACAAATTCCTCACGGGTTCCATTTATAACGGTACCTGCGGCATTACCTGCCTTGTACAAATTAGCAGTGGTCGCTGAGTAAATATTTCCACCAATACGAGCATCAATCAAAAAGCTCAAAGAAATATTTTTATAAGAGAACGAGTTAGTCCATCCCAACATACAATCAGGCTGTTGATTCCCCAGATAATAATCATCTGAAGTAACTAATGGTAAACCTTGAGCATCTACAATAATTTTACCAGCATGTTCCCCACTTTCAACACGTTGGAATTTTTTACCATAAATATCGCCATAATAACTACCCGTACGGGCTACAATCTTTAAATCATCAAAAGTCTTGATGCCATATTCATTTACTCCTTCATACAAATCTATGATTTTATTTTTATTGAAGGAAGCATTCAATGTTGTTTCCCAATTTAAGCCTCTAGGATTCTGCAAAATAGTACCATAAAGCATTAATTCCACACCTGAATTTTGAATATTACCTGCATTGATCTTACGTTTGGAATAACCAGAAAATGGATCCATTGCCAAATCTAGCAATTGGCGGGTAGCATTAGATTTGTACCAAGCCGCATCAATACCTAATCGATTATTGAAAAACTTCAAATCAATACCGGCTTCCCAAGATTTAATCAACTCTGAACGTACAGAAGAATCATATAAAGTAGTTCCTAGAGCTGCAGTTGGGTTACCATTTGGATCTTTATCAACCTTGAATACAGTATACAATTGATATGGATCAAGGTCATTACCTACTTCCGCATAAGAAGCACGAACCTTAGCGAAACTCATCCATTCCGGCATTGTACCGCCAACCTTTTCCACCATATCTGAAATAACACCAGATAAGCTAACCGAAGGATAAAAATAAGATTGGTTTTCTTTACTCATAGTGGAAGACCAGTCATTACGAGCCGTAATATCCATAAACAGCCAGCCATCCCAGTTCATTTGCAAAGAACCGTAAATAGAATTCATCTTGCGCTGTACATCTTCAGATGTATGCGTCATATTATTCTTGTCAGCGGCATTAGACATCGCAAATAGATTCGGAATCAATAAATCACCCGTACCAGCCTCTAATTTCTTACGGCGTTGCATCATCAAGTTTCCACCCACGGTCACAAAACCACCAAACTTGCTAAAAAGGTTATCTTTCTTAAAGGTAGTCAAGAAACTATAGTTGTTCTCATAAAAAGTCTCCGACTTCTCAGAGTAACGCCCTTTCGGATTCACATTACCACCAGAATATACCTTATTTGTAGTCGTAGTCGTATAATAGTCCGTACCGCCTTTTAGCTCGAGGTTCCACCAGTCCGTTATCTTATAAGAAAGAGAAATTGTACCTAACAAACGATTACGAGAGTCTTGATTTGTTCTATAATCTTTAATCCAATACGGATTTTCTTGGGGAGTACTCTCGGTATCCCACCAAATCATATTTCCATTTTCGTCCAAACAGTTCTCCAGATCCCTAATATCCAGCGATCGTGGTAAATTATAGATCGTACTAAAGGCATTCGATTGGTTAATACCTTGGATTGGACGATTCTTTGCGTTATTATTTAAATAGTTGGCTTTTGCATCTAATTTCCATCTTTTATCCGGACCGAACTCGCTTGTTCCACGCAAAGTAAGAGACGTTTTATTTAATGATGCACCCGGAACGATGCCCTTATCATCAGAGCGATTAATTGAGGCGAATACCGCCGTCCCATCATAGCTCTGCTGAAAAGATACACCTTCATTGAATGAAGTTCCTTTCTGGAAATAAGCATCTATATTATCATAAGTATACATCTGGACTTTCTGCCCATCCCAGCGATCAATTGTTACGGAACCATCGGCAACAGGCCCCCAGCTTGAACGGTCTTTCACATTATATATGCCATTTGTACCCTGACCATACGTATTCTGTAATTCTGGTTTCAAAAACATGCTTTCCACTGTAACTCCGGCATTTACAGTAATACCTAATCCACTTTGCTTTTTACCCGATTTCGTCGTAATCAAAATTACGCCATTACCTGCACGAGAACCATATAACGCGGCGGCTGAAGCTCCTTTCAACACGTTCATGGATTCGATATCTTCCGGGTTGATATCTGACAAACCATTACCCATATCCACGCCGCTATTACCCCAAGCATCATCAACTCCTCCAGTAAAGTTATCCATTGGAATACCATCGACAACAATCAACGGCTGATTAGATCCAGTTAATGAATTATTACCACGCAATACAATTTTTGAAGAACCGCCAGGGCCACTACTAGAACGAACTACCTGCAAACCCGATACTTTACCAGATAACGCATTCGCAATATTACTTTCCCGTGCATTTACAAGTTCGTCTCCTTTCAATTCTTGCGTAGCATATCCCAACGCTTTCTTCTCACGCTTGATGCCCAAGGCCGTAACCACGACCTCATCCAATTTCTGGGTGTCTTCCGCTAATTTGATAACGCCTACCGGCTTACCGGTATACGTAAGCTCCATGGTGGAGTAACCAATGAATGAGATTTGGATTACATCACCATTCTTGACGCCATCCAAAGTGAAATTACCGTCCATATCGGTAATCGTTCCATTAGACGTTCCTTTCACGACAACTGACGCTCCGGTCACTGGGCCGAAATCATCTTCCACTGTACCTGTTACTTTCCCGTTTTGCTGGGAGATAGAGGTACCTTGCTCAACAGGTGCGATGTTGGCATACATGCTTCCCGAGAAGCATAACGCACCCGCACATAGAATTAAGCTGACAGGTTTAAAGTTTTTCAACATAACTGATGGTTTTATTAATAAATAATTAGACAATGTCTTGGCGAAACATTTGTCTTTTAAAATTATTCACATACATACACTCACTCCTGAGTTCTAGCGTAATTAAGTTCAAATAAAAAATGGGCTAACTATCGGAGTCCTACATGAACTTTTCTTAAGTAGAAGTTGTTTTATTTAGTTGGCGCCAAAATACCTAGCACATTTTATATCGGAGGCAAAGATATGAAATATTCATTACATTGTGTTATTATAATTAAATAAATCCTCCCTTATTTTTTATGTTTTACAATATAAAATTAGAAATATAAACGATTTTAAGTTAAAATCGACTTGAGTTCATGTAGAACTAAGTATCTGCAGTAAGATATGAAATTACAGTAATTCA
>OAVI01000425.1_pt1 | contig 15047 bp, 14 predicted proteins | sample 1476381 | NCBI WGS metagenome assembly OAVI01 (sample SAMEA2580083, study PRJEB22360) | human gut metagenome | biome: human gut; feature: human-associated habitat; material: faeces | place: Denmark | collected 2008/2010 | reverse complement strand
GACTGAACATACGAAAATCTTTCCGTTCGGTCTCCAAGAAAACGTCCGCAGCCCCGTACGTGAGAAGTATTCGCAAATAGTATTTTGATTAATGGAATTGGCACAAGTGTTGTTCCGGCGCGAAGAATGCCGATTTTCAGGCTGCGTGCGGTGATGATCGACGTGATGATGGTGACGATGATCAGGAACATGGCCACGTCGGGAAAATAGCCGGTTACCAGCAGTATGACGGTCAACGGCGGCAGCACGGTGTGTTCGGCGGCAACGCGATACGACGAACGCTTTTTGTGGTAGACCAGGCACAGCAGAAAACACAGCGACCATATGCAGATGCGCGCGGGGCCTTCCATAAGTCGCTGCACGCCTTCCTGTGCATGGAATGCGATTGCGGCTGCGAGAAACAGCGTGTAAATAATGGCCAGAATGGTGAGTCTGACCGGCTTTCCGATGCCATCTTTTGACTGGCTGCCGGTGGTTGCCTGATGTTTCGATTGCTTCGATGCCATGATTGCCTGATTTCGTTCCCTTGTTTCACGGTTTCACGGTTTGCGCTGCTTTTGTTGGGAAATAGCGCCTGCCTGTGTGTCTGCTTGCCTATAGCACCGGTCCGATGATGCGCCACGGTGCGTTGGGGCCTTCCTCGGCGCTGTCTGGCTGCTTGTTTTCGTTGTTGCCCAACGATTCGTAGATATTGCCGTTCCAGATCACCTTGTCGCCTTGCTTGTACAGTACGTCTGGCTCCCATGTGGGGTAGGCCTGCTGCGAGGAATTCCAGCGTGCATTATCGAAATCGACGAGCGTGCCCGGTGTGCCTCGGAATCCTGATCCTAGGGTGGTGGCAAATTCGCCGTCCGTCTGTTTCATGCCACTGCAGAACGTTTTGAGCGTGTTGGTGTTCGTATAGTTTTCGCCGCATTGCTGGTCGCGGTTCAACGACCACATGCTTAAGTGGCCCAGGCTTGTTTCCAGTGCGAACGTGTTGATTTCGCGCGCATTGTCGAGCGTGAAATACTCGTTTTTGGTGTCGTTCTGGCCGATGAGCACGGTGGCTCCCAGCAGTTCCCAGATCTGATGGTCGCTGAAGAGTTTGCCACGACTGTACAGCAAGGTTTTGTATTGCGCGTGGGCCGCGTTCAACGAGCTTTTAATCAAGGTTGATTGTGTGATCGACGTGGATGCCACGTTGAAATCCATGGTCATGAGATTCACGGTGGAGAGCGTCACGCCAGCGTCCAGAAACGCATTCACGGTTTGCATTCCTTGCGTTGTAAGGCCTTTCGCGTCGGCTGGAAGCGTCAGGCTGATTGTCAGATCGTGACTGGTATCGTCTTTTCCTTTGTTTTTCGCTTTTCCATTGGCGATGAGTTTTGCCACGGCTTGCGCTCGCCGGGTTGCGGTTTCACTGTAACCGTCGAGATTCGTGTTTTCGATATCGAAGTCGAGCGAGGTGACGTGATAGCGGTCGATCACCTGCTGGTATGCGTCGGCAAGCGCGTCGACGTCAGTGCATGCGGAGGCCAGTTCGGTGCCGTTCTGGCCTCCGAAGCTGACGGTTACCGTACGGTCGGTTTTGTAGGTTTGCGCGATGCGACTGTCAAGATCAAGTGTGGAGGCCGCTTCATCAAGCGTGTAATAGCCGCCCCAGCTTGGCTGGCAGCCGTCGCCGGCGGTGACGAATCCGAGAATCACATTCCGGTAGACATTGCCCACCTTGGATTCGAACTCGTATGAGGGGGTTGTGGTCACGTCCACATAGCCGCCGAACCAGGGTTCGGGCAATTTCTTAGCCGCCGTTCGCGTGAACGTGATCCACGACCATGTGCCGGCAGCAACGAGCGCGATGCACAGTATCGCTATGAACAATCGGAGGAAGGAAAAACGCCTTCCCGGAAACAAGGGTTTCATCATTCCCTTTCAAAAATCGTCCAGTCGTCATGCCGATGGGGTCATCGGGTGGCCGAGCAGGCTGTGCCTCCCCCCGCTTGGCTTCAGTGCACAGGCGGGGGATTTTACGGGGGATTGGGTGTTCCTCTCGTGCGCTGGCTTTCTTATATCTCGCTTACATCAAGGGAGTGTAGTATGTGGCTGGTACGACGATTTAGGCAGTGACGCGTATGTTTTTTGCGCCGGTGAGGCGTTGTTGACGATGCAAAGGGGGTTTGAGGTGGCAAAAACAGGGGGTAATAAAGGCGGCGATCGCAAGCATCAATGGGGAGCGGAAACCTCCACGCAACCACTTGCGATTATGCATGACAAGCCTTCGCCGACGCGAGTTGTGCTCGGCTATGTTGCGATTGCATGCACGGTTATTTCATGGCTTGTCTACATGATCACGATGATTCTGTCGTTGTTCGTCAACAATCCCTCACTCACATTACGTTTCGTGGTTGAAGGCGTGCTGTACATGACGATTGTGACCACGCTGATTTTCAGTGCGCTCGTCTACTTGACCACACGGCAAGGGGCGCTATACCGCTTCATCCGGCATGAGCGTGTGCCTCGAGCGATGCTCGATGACCATTTCGCACACAACTACGGCAAAGGCATCACCGTACTGATTCCGTCGTATGTGGAACAGCCGAAAGTCGTCGAAAAAACGATCTGGTCAGCCGCATTGCAAGAATTTCCCGATTTGGCAGTCGTGCTCTTAATCGACGATCCTCCACATCCCAAAAATGATGAAGCGCGTGCGATCCTCAAAGCAAGCCGTGAACTCATGCCAAAAGTGCTCGCCGAATTGGCGGCGCCAGCCGAACGCTTCACGAAAGCGCGAGATGAAACCGCTGCGGCGCTCGCCAACCAGGTGAGCGCAAGACGTAGTGTGGTCGCACACTGTGCGGAAGACTATCGTGCGGCCGCGCAATGGCTGGAACATAAGGCCGATACTTGGCTGATCGAAGATCATACCGACGATTTCTTCTGCGATCAGGTATTGCGCGGTCTTGCGCGAGACTTGCGTTTGACGGAACAGGCGTTGAACGAATCAATCACTTTGCAGCAGCATGTCGACGTGAATCGCATTCTGCAACTGTACGAACGTTTGGTGCGTATCTTCACCGCAAAAGGATGGTCTTTCGAACGCAAACTGTACGCATCGACTTCTCGCGAAGGCAACAAGGCCATGAATCTGAATTCGTTCATCGGGTTGATGGGCCACTCGTTGAAGCGTGTGGAAACGTCGGATGGCGTGATTTTGCGTGACGTGCGCGAGGACGAATCTCCGGATTTCGTGATGCGCGATTCCGAATATGTGCTGACATTGGATGCCGATTCCATGCTGCTGCGCGATTACTGCCTGCGTTTGGTGTACCAGATGGAACAGCCGGGCAACGAGCGTATGGCCGTGATTCAAACCCCGTATTCCTCGTATCGTGGTGCGCCGACGCGAATCGAACGCATAGCGGCCGCCACCACCGACATTCAGCACATGCTGCATCAGGGCATGACGTACTATGATGCCACGTTCTGGGTGGGCGCGAACGCGGTGATTCGCAAGGCCGCGCTTGACGACATTTGCGTGGTCTCAACTGAGGGCACGCGCACGGTGAAAACGTATATTCAGGATCGCACGGTGATTGAAGACACCGAATCCAGCATTGATTTGGGCTATTTCGGCTGGCATTTGGTTAATTATCCGGAGCGGTTGAGTTATAGTGCCACGCCTCCGGATTTCGGCTCGCTGGTGGTGCAGCGGCGACGTTGGGCGAACGGTGGTCTGCTAATCATCGGCAAATTCTTCCGCATTGTGCATGCCCGGCATCAGCAGGGCAATGATGTGAAGCTGGGCGAGTGGGCGTTGCGCGTGAACTACATGGCATCCATCGCATGGTCGAGTTTCGGCTTGATGTTCCTGTTGGCGTATCCGTTCGATCAGCGGTTGCTGAGCCCGTGGGTGGTGCTCGCTTCGTTGCCGTATTTTGCCACCATGTCGAGTGATTTGAAACGTAACGGGTATAAGCGTTCTGATATTTTCCGTATTTACGGTTTCAATATCGTGCTGTTGACGGTGAATCTTTCCGGTACGCTCAAGTCGATTCAGCAGGGCATGACGAACACGAAGATTCCGTTCGCGCGTACGCCGAAGGTCAATAATCGTACTGCGTCTCCGGCATTGTATGTGACGATGCCGTGGGTGATCATTATTTATTCGTGCATGGTGTTCTATGCCGATACGTTTTCGCATAATTGGGGTAACGCGGTGTTCGCCGGATTCAATGCGATCGTGACATTCTGGGCGCTGACCGCATATATCGGCATCTGGCATTCCGTGCAAGACATGGTGCTCGGCCTGATTCGCTGGTTTTTCGTGCCGATCAAGGAGCCGCAGCAGGAGGCGGCCCACAAGAGGGCCTCCTGGCGTGACGCCCTCTATTTCGGCGATCGCCAAATGATTTACGAGTCCCGCCCGTTATAGCATGCTCCCCGCGGCTGTCTGCACAATCCGTGATTTGCGGTCTTTTTTCGGGTTGTGCAGACGGGTTTAGATATCACGGCGTTGCCACGCCGATTATCGTGCGAACGTTCTGCGCATCCGCTCAACAGCCGGTTGCTTCGAAAAGCAGATAATTGCGGATCATTTCGTCGATATATCCGCTGACGGTGGTTGGAGAGATGCGCCGGCCGCTTGCGGCGGAATTCGCATTTGTGCATGTCTGCTTACATGTCCGATACATTTTTCCCAACGAATTGACAGGAACACGCATCATTCCTCCATGACTTGGGCGGTTATATGGAGCATGTCAGCGGTTACGGCGGCTGGCGAGGTTCCTGATGAACCCCATAACTGAACCCTTCTTCTCTCTGCTGTGGGCGGGCGCGGCTACTACCAGGAGTGGGGGCAAGGAGCCGGTCGAGCTCAACCCCGGCGACGTGGTGTACGTGGTGCCGGAGACCAAGCACTGGCACGGGGCTGCGCCGGATTCCGATTTCGCGCATATCGCCATTATGAATGTGGTGGACGGCGCTTCGAACGAATGGCTAGAGCCGGTCGAAGCCGAATACGACGCGCTGCGCTGCATTGATGAGGCCGCAAAGAGTATGTGATGAAAGCTGTTATGCGCCTATGCGCGGCGCACTAGAACACGACCGCCGACACGATCGTCAGCGAGGCCAGCGAGAACAGCGTGCTTACGAGCACGAAGCCGACCGCATAGTCAGGCATGTTGTTCTTGCGGCCGGTAAACATGGCGATGGTGGTCATGGTCGGCAGGCCGGCGATCACGGTAATCATCAGAATCATGTCGTGAGTGATGGGCAGCTGCGGCAGCGCGCTGGCCAACGCGGTCAGCAGCGCATAGAAAGCGAGCGGGAATGCGATCATCTTGGCGACTAGGCCCACATAGAGTTCGTAGCGTTTGAGGACGCCCCACCACTTGGTCAGCGCGAACAGGCCACCCAAGTAGATCAGCGACATCGGCGTGGCCATATTGCCGATGGCGTGCAGCGGCTTGAGGATGATGTCCGGCACCTTGACGCCAAGCAGAATCAGAATCAGGGCGAGCATCACGCCGATGAAGGCGGGATTGACGAATCGTTTAAGCAGGCCGAGGACGCGGGTGCCTAGCGAGGGGCGGGCGGCCACCGGAGAACCGCTGTTCGCAGCCTTCCCCACCGAACCGGCGCCGTTCACCGAACCGTTCGCGACCGCACCTCGCGCGCCAATCGCGTTGCCGCCAGTCGTTTCGGCGACCGGCTCGCACAGCCATACGCCGTACGTCCAGAGCAGCGTCTGGTCGATGATCGACATCAAGGCCACGTAAATCGCGCCATTCTGAGGCCAAAGTGCCATGATCAACGGAATGCCGATGAATCCAGCGTTGCCGAAAATCAGCGATGCCTGAAACACATGGCTGCGTGAGCCCCTAAGCCGCAACAGCTTGGCGACCAGCCAAAATACGAGGATAAGTAGTGCGTACATCACGGCGGTCAGCAGCATCACGCCCCAGTTGGCGGCGAGCTGCGCGCGGTCCGCACCGTCGACGGCATTCGAGAACACGAGCACAGGGATGAGTACATTGAGCAGCAGCGAGCACATGCCGTCCAGCGCCGTCTGGCCATAGAACCGGAGTCTCACACATCCATACCCGACCATCAGCATGATCAGGAATCCGACCAACTGGCCAATCATGACGCCAAATTGCCCCATGCACGCTCCTCTCGCTCGTTCCCTCCCCGTGTTTTCCTGTCACTGGTTCATATAGGCAGCCATCTGGACAGGCTCGGCGGCACACGCATCAGTATGTTCGATACCACCACATGTCAATCCACTTCTCGTTCAACCGTTCCCCGTGCTAATGAGCCGCCGGCCACCCCGTGTTGCCTGTGCTGCGCGAGCACCATTACACGTATTGCATTCCAGTGACCATCGGACGCAACGTGTGGGTCGGCGCCAATGTGTCGATTCTGCCGGGAGTCACCATCGGCGACAATTGCGTGATCGGCGCCGGTTCAGTCGCGACGCATTCCATCCCCGCCAACTCGGTCGCTTACGGCGCACCTTGCGAAGTCGCACGCGAAATCGGCGACAAGGACCTCGAGTGTTTCTACAAAGACCGCAAGCTCGACGTGTGGGAGTGAGCTTTCGCGCTACTGCTCTTTGACCTTAAAACGCTCACTGAATTGACGGTCGCGCCAGTAGTAGACGTCGTCGCGTTCGTTGATTTCGCGAATTACCTTGCACGGGCTGCCGTAGGCGACCGTGTTGGCGGGGATGTCCTTGGTGACCAGCGAGTTGGCGCCAATGACCGCGTTGTCTCCAATAGTGGCTCCGGGCAGTACGGTCACGTTCGCGCCAATCCAGACGTTTTCACCGATGTGGACTGGCAGCGAATACTGGGCACCCTGATAGCGCAGGTCCGGACGCACGGGATGGCCGGTGGCCACAAGCGTGACGTTGGGGCCGATCATGGTGTGGGATCCGATGAAGATCTCACCATCGTCCACCAGCGTCAGGTTGAAGTTGGCGTAGCAACGCTCACCCCAATAGGTATTGCAGCCCCAGTTCGCATACACCGGGCATTCGAGGTACAGACCCTCCCCCGCGGCGCCGAAGAACACCTGCATGAGTTCGGTGCGGCGTTTCGGATTGGTCAGCGGTGTGGCGTTGAGTTCAAGCTGGAGATCGCGTTGGGCGGCCTGCAGATCAAAAAAGCCGTCCACATCATCCGGCAGGTAGACCTCGCCGGAGAACATAAGCGCCATTTTCTCGCGCGTCGCATCATCGATAATCGGCTTGGCGATCGGCTTGTCTTCGGTCATCATTGGCTCCTGTTCGGCGTTTTGGCGATTGTGTCGGTCGAACTATTCTGTCACAGACTCGTTTTCAACACCCAGCATTGAGCGCAGCCAGTCGAGCTCGGCGGCAATTTCGGCATCGTGCACGGCGATGATGCCGCGGCGATAGGGGTCATCGATCTGCTTGATGGAGAGCGGATTGCCGGCGTCACAGGCATCACCGTCAAGGCTGGCGCCACCGTGCAGGTCATCGACCGCAACCCGGACAAGGCCGCAGCAGCAGCGGCTGAAGGCGTCACCAATCAGACCCCATGGGCCGGCGGTTTTAAGGTGTCAAGTAAGCGGCATATCGCAGCGAATCATTCTCAATAAGAAAAGTGTGAGGCAAACGCACAATATCAATCAATCGCACATTCGCGGGAATAGCATCAAACAGCCATTTCTTGGATTCAGATGTGCGATTGGCACCGTGCGGGCCTCACACTTTTCTTATTGAGAACGATTCGACGTGCAGTCAAGCCCTCCATCCACCCAAAAAGGACTCGCTTCTGGCCGCGTCGTCGCGGTAGGCCTTGCCGAACTCGTCAATGAGCCCATGAAATTCCTGCAAATCCTTGACACTGAGGCTCGTATCCAGCACCACGGGCGAATAGGCCCTGTGGAATGCCGGATAGCCGGCCGGCACGTCGAATCCAAGGAAGGCGAATAGTCGGCGAGCATAAGTATCGGCCACAAATGTGCGGCGCGAAAACACATATAGCATCAGGTCGTCGGCCGTTTCGCCCCCGATACCGAATAATCCGAGCAATTCGGTCCGCAATTCGGCGTCGGGAATATCTGCCGCGCCCTCAGGTGAGGCTCCGCAACGCTCCACATACCATCGGCTCAGTGACTGTACCGTCTTGGATTTGTTGACATAAAAGCCGGACGGGCGAATAAGTTCCTGCAGATGCGCTGGCCCCATAATCGCCAGCTTATGGGGTTCGAGCACACCCTCCGCGTTCAACGCCGCAAGCGAACGATTCACATTGCCCCACGCCGTATTCTGCGTCAGCACCGCGCCCACCATAATCTCGAATGTGGTTTCAGCCGGCCACCATCCGGTCGGGCCAAGATCGGCAGCCATGGTGCGGTACAGCGATTCGATATACGCGGAAGAAGGAACGCCCGGCACCCGCTTTGCACTTCGATTATTCATAGTTGCCATCTACCATTCACCGCAATTCATGCAGGATTCGCCGCATGAACGGGATAGTGACTAGGAATGTCAGCACGTCGGACACCGATTGTGCCATTTCCACGCCGAGCACGCCGAACATCATCGGCAGAATCAGTACGATCGGTGCCAAAAACAGACCTTGTCGGCACAGGGCCAGGAATGAGGCGATGCCGGTGCGGCCCATGGTCTGGGTCATCATATTGCCCATCATGTTGAAGCCGTTGAGAATCACCGTGCAGCATTGGATATGCAGCGCGGCCACACCCACCGCGACCACGGCCGGGTCGGAGCGGAAGATCTCGACCAGTTGCGGTGCGAACACCCACAGCAACACCGCCAACGCCACGAGCACGCAGGTGGCGAGCCGCACGCAGAACCAGTACCCTTCTTTGACGCGCGCGAACAGGCCGGCACCGTAGTTGTAGCCGCACACCGGTTGGAAACCTTGGCCGAGGCCGACGATCACCGAGTTGGCGCCCAACATAATGCGCATCACAATGGCCATGCCGGCGATGGCCGCGTCGCCGAACGGATTGGCGGCGATGTTCACGCAGGTCACGGAAATCGAGCCGGCGCCTTGGCGGATCAGCGAGGGCAGGCCGCCGCCGGCCACTTCGCGCATGAGCAGCACATCCGGCTTGCAATTGCGCAGGGACAGTTTCATCACGCCGAATTTGCGGCTCATTGTGGTCAGAATCGCGAAACTCACCGTCTGGCAGATGGCGGTGGCGAGGCCAGCACCGAAAATACCCAGGCCGGCCACGAAAATGAATAATGGCGCGAGCAGGAAATTCAGCAGTGCGCCCGACACCAGCCCGATCATGCCGAATGCCGACTGGCCTTGGTATCGCAGCAATCCGTTGAGCGCAAACGAACCGCATACGCAGGGTGCGGCGACCAGCAGCGGTGTCAGATATTGCACGGCGTATGGGGCGATCGTGGAGGTCGAACCCAGCATGACGACCAACGGCCGCAGGGTCAGCAGCCCGATCGCGGCAATTACCAAACCGGAAATCACCGCGCCCGCGAAGCCCACGGCCAACAGTCGGGAGGCACGTTCGTTGTTCTGTTTGCCAAGTTCGCGACTCATCGAATTGCCCGCGCCGTTGCCGAAGAAGAAGCCGAGCGCCTGCATCACGGTCATGATGGAGAACGCGATGCCGATGGCGCCGGACTGCGCGGTGCCAAGCTGGCCAATAAAGAACGTGTCCGTGAGATTGTAGGCAGTGGTCACCAGATTGGAGATGACGGCCGGCAGGCATAGTTTGAGGATCAGCGGTTTGACCGGCTGCCCGGTCATCTGCCGATATTTCGCGTCCGCGCTTGCGCGTCTCATGCCATGAACCTGAACCACGGACGGTTATCCTACTCGCGTCTTGCCCTATGCGAATGCGCGTGACCGCCATACGGGTTAACATGTCATTCTCGGGAGTGAGCCAAAGAAAAGATAAAGCCACAGCCCGTGCCACGCCCACACCGGCTCATGCCATATTCCTAAAAAGCGCCGTGGTAAAGATGTCCGTTGAGCCTTACCCTAAATACCGCCCAGTAATGCTGCTTGGGTTGGCCGCGACCTGTTCCGGCGTTCCGGTGGCGACGATGCGTCCGCCGCTTTCGCCGCCGCCCGGACCCATGTCGACGATCCAGTCCGCATTGGCGATCACGTCAAGGTCATGTTCGATGACCACGACTGTTGCGCCGCTCGCCACAAGCCGGTCGAACACACCCAGCAGCACACGCACGTCGAGCGGGTGGAGACCGATGGTCGGCTCATCGAACACGAATACCGCGTCCGATTGGGCTTTGCCCATTTCGCTGGCGAGCTTCAACCGCTGAGCTTCGCCGCCCGAAAGCGCCGGCGTCGGTTCGCCGAGTGTCAGATACCCAAGACCCAAATCATGCAAGGTGGTCAGACGTGCGTGGACCTTCTTGAGGTCGTGGGTCACAGCCAATGCCTGATCCACGCTCATTGCCATGAGTTGGGGCAGACTCAGTGAAAGGTGAGATTCTCCCTTAACCGCACGCCGAATCGCGCCGGCTTCAGACGCATACCGGGAACCGCCGCAGTCCGGGCATTCGATGGTCACGTCCGGCAGGAACTGCACGTCGAGTGAGATCGAACCGGTGCCGTCGCACGTGGGGCAACGCAGCCGTCCAGTGTTGTACGAGAAATCGCCGGCCTTCCAGCCGCCCGTCTTGGCCGCATCGCATCGGGCGAAGGCGCGGCGCAGTTCGTCGTGAATATCGGCATAGGTGGCCACGGTGGAGCGCACGTTTGCGCCAATCGGCGTGGCGTCGATGAGATTCGCACGATGGATGCCCTCGGCCTCAAGTTCACGCACATGTTCCGGCAACCGCTCCCCCGCCGACTGCGCTTTGAGCGCGGGAATCAGCGATTCGAGCACCATCGTGGTTTTACCGGAGCCGGAGACGCCTGTCACCGCCACGAGCCGGCCGCGCGGAATATCAACGTCCAGCGGCTTGACCGTATGCAACTGGCTGGTTGTCATGCGAATGTGGCCAAGGTCGAACACCTGCGGTTCCGCCACGCGCTCACGGATGCGCGCGCTCATATTATCGGCCAAGAACGGCGCAATACGACTACTTGGATTCGCCGTCACTTCGTCTACCGTGCCTTGCGCGATCACATGCCCGCCTTCGGCGCCGGCAACCGGTCCCATTTCAATGAGATGGTCGGCGGCTTTGAGCACGCGCACGTCATGGTCCACGACCACCACGGAATTGCCGTCCGCCACTAGATCGTGCATCACGCCGAGCAGTCCGTCCACGTTCGAGGGGTGCAGCCCGATGGATGGCTCGTCAAGCACATACAGCACGCCAGTGGTGCGGTTGCGCACGGCACGGGCGAGCTGCACACGCTGGCGTTCACCGGTCGAAAGCGTGGCACCGGCGCGGTCAAGCGCCAGATAGCCGAGGCCCAAATCCAACAGTCGGCGGGCCACGTCCAGGAATGATTCGCAGATGTTGGTGGCCATCGGCCGCATGTCGGCGGGCAGAGATTCCGGCACGCCGCGCACCCAATCCACCGTCGCTTCCAAGGTCATCGCGCTGGCTTCGGCCAGGTTCAGCCCGCGCACATGCGGGGCCCGGGCTGCGGCGCTCAGTCGGGTACCTCCGCAGTCGGCGCATGGTCCCTCCTTGAGAAATCGAGCCACGCGCTTCAGGCCTTTCTCGTCCTTGGCTTTGGCGAGCGCGTTCTCCACCGTGTATACGGCGTTGAAGTAGGTGAAATCGAGTTCGGCGAAATCGTCGCCTTTCTTCGGCTTGTAAAGAATATGCTTTTTGACGGCCGGCCCGTTGAATACGATGTCACGCTCTTCGGGCGTGAGCTCGCTGAACGGCACGTTGGTGCGCACGCCCATCGCGCCGCACACCTGCTTCATAAGGTCCCACATGAGCGAGCCCCATGGCATCACCGCACCGTCGTCGATACTTTTCGACTCATCCGGCACCAGGGCCGCACGGTTCACTTCGCGCACAATGCCGGTTCCGGAGCAGGTCGGGCAGGCGCCGGCCGAGTTGAAAGCGAGCGATTCGGCTCCGGGCGCGTGGAATTCCTTGCCACAGCCAGCACAGGTGATGGGCAGACCGGCCGCCACGTTCAGCGTCGGCTCGTTGCGCGCCCCGCAATGCGGGCACACGTGCGAGGCGACGCGGGAGAACAGGAGCCGCAGACTGTTGAGCAGTTCGGTCATCGTGCCGAACGTCGAACGGATGCCAGGCACCGTGGGCCGCTGGTGCAAGGCCAGCGCGGCCGGCACGTGCAGTACTTCGTCCACTTGGGCGCGACCGGCCTGGGTCAGGCGGCGTCGCGTGTACGTGGACAGCGCCTCCAAGTAGCGCCGCGAACCTTCCGCATACAGCACGCCGAGCGCCAGCGAGCTCTTGCCCGAACCGGAGACGCCGGCCACGCCCACCAGTTCGCCCAGCGGAATGTCGATGTCGATGTTCTTCAGGTTATGCACGCGCGCCCCGCGCACTTCGATCGCCTGCGGCCGTTGATCGTTGCTCATGCTCGGCACTGCTCCGCCGCCACCCTACTGTCTGACCTATTACCAAGCGTCACGCCGTTACCTCTTTCTCGACCTCGCCCTAGACCGCCGCCGCACGAGCTTCATGGTCTCCAGTATCATCACGACCAACGACGGCAGCCGAGAGGCTTTCGCTATTGAGCACCGCCTCTCGCATGCTGTTCGCCGCGACAACGAACGAAAGAAGGTGCCACAATGCCGTGGTTCAACGCCAAGAACGTGCTCGCAGAGGATCCCGTCATGGGGCTGCTCCGGGAACAGGTGACGACGACCCGCAAAGGAGTGTCCATCGCGTTGGACGCCGTCGAGGGGCATCTGAGCGTCGATGAATCCAGAAAGAGCGTCAACGATATCGAGCACGAGGGGGACGAGGTCCGTTCCAAGGTCGTTCACGCGTTGGCCAAAGCCTGGACCACGCCGTTGGACCGTGAGGATCTGTTCCGTTTCTCCCGATCCATCGACGACGTGCTCGACAACACCCGCGATTTCATACGCGAGATCCATCTTTGGAAAGGACATGCCGGCGAACACGCCAATGTCGCGTTGACCCACGTGAACGTCGCCCTGCACGATCTGGAACTCGCCGTGACCGCGGAAGGCGCCGACATGCGCCGGTACTGCCTCGAGGCTAGCAAGGAATCCGCCCGCGTGCGGCGCGCCTACGAATCGGGGCTTGCAGCCGTCTACACCGGCGAAATGAGCATGGACACCCTGAAAACCCGAGATCTGCTGCGCCGCGTCGACGTCATAGGCCTGAGGCTTGGGGAGTCCTCCGACGCCATCCTCGACGGGCTCGTCAAACGCGGGCTGTGACTCACCGGAATACCGCAAAGGGAAAGGCGCGAATATGCGCAGGAAACTGATTCTTGATTTGGATACGGGCATCGACGACGCGCTGGCGATCGGATCCATCTTCTCGCGTCACAGACAGTGGGCCATATACAACGGCAGCTTGATGCGTTCTCCATCCACTTCGAGTTGGCGGGGATGCAGAACGTATTCCTTGCCCAATCGTTGGGCATACCTTTTGCGGAATTTGTCGAGCGAAGACACACCGTATCGTTTCGTGGATTTCACTTCGATCGGGCTGATGCGAGGTTTCATCGCGGCATTATCGTATTCCCGAACGATGAGGAAGTCTATCTCCATGGTTTTCGAGGCATCCGTTCTATCCGAGCGCGAGAAGAAATACAGTTTGCGCCCATTAGCCCGGAATTGCTGAGCCACCGCATTCTCCACCAGCATTCCTTCGTTGAGCGAAAGCTTATCGAACAGAATATCCCGGTACACATCATCCGGCGTTGTCTCTCGATCGGCAAACGCCTGCGACACCAGCAAACCGGTATCCGCCATATAGCATTTGAATGAATCGTTATCTTCGTACAATCCCAGCCCCACCAAAGGGTCAGTCGAATTACGGCACAGGTTCACCAAGCGGGCGTCTTCCAACCAGAAGAACGCCGAATCGTATTCACGAGATCGAGCCCCCTTATCGACCGATGCCAGAGTGAATCGTTTCTCATGCTTGGACAGCTGCCCTGGAATCTGAGCGAAAATGCCCCGCACGTGGCCGGCATCGCCATTGGCGAACTTGCCGATATCATCACTGTACAGTTGCAGGATGCCACGTTTAATCGAATCCACCTCGCCAAAATCGCGATGCTCGACATAATCGGCAACCGCCTGCGGCATACCGCCCACCAGCAGATATTCGCGCCACAGCCTCATCGCTCGTTTGTGCAGCGCATCGGACAACGGGACCAGACGCTCGAACGATTTGCGAATCGTTTCAGCAAGCAGCTCCTCCCCCATGGCCCAGCAGAACTCCTCAAAATCGAGCGGCCCCATGTCCATTTTCCGTTCCTCGGAGGGGATGACGATATTCGCCACATTCCTCTTGATGGAGATCAGCGAACCAGTTTCCACATAGTCATACCGGCCATCCGCAACCAGATATTTGACGAGCTCCCTCGCCGCCGGATACCGCTGCACTTCGTCGAAAATAATCAACGATTCACGCTCGTACAGTCGCTTGCGGTAATACGCAGACAACAGCATGAAAAATGTGTCAAAGTCATCACGCTGGTTTTCGAAGATGTCGCGAACGTCGCGCGGCAAACGCGCGAAATCGATGAGAATATATGACTTGTACTGAATGCGGCCGAATTCCTCAACAATGGTGCTTTTTGCCCACACGGCGAGCGCCTTCGACGAGAAGAGCCTCACGCCCACCCGCTTTTTGTTTCCATGCGATCAGCTTATCCAGCATTTTGCGCTTCAACATGAGCAATCACCTCATTACACGAAAACAGAAGTATAGAGATGGCCGATTCTACACGAAAACAACGGTATAAGGACGCAAGCCAAACCGGCTCACCCCCACCCCCCCCCATCACACCGGCGGCCTGTTTGATTGTGCGATTTTGTGCGAATGGCTCACACGGTTCTTAGTGAGAACCGTTCGCTGCGTACCTGACCCTAGAACCGGATCAGCGCCTTGATGACCTTGCGCTGGTCCATCGCCTCGTAGGCGTCCTGGATAT
>OAVI01000422.1_pt1 | contig 15102 bp, 10 predicted proteins | sample 1476381 | NCBI WGS metagenome assembly OAVI01 (sample SAMEA2580083, study PRJEB22360) | human gut metagenome | biome: human gut; feature: human-associated habitat; material: faeces | place: Denmark | collected 2008/2010 | reverse complement strand
ACGTTGTTTGGTTTTGTTTCCCAAAAAAACCCGCCCCGCCATAGGCGGGCCGGATTTACATTGGCGATGCGTTAGATTGTAACGACACCAATCAGTGTGACAACTGTCAGGATAGCAGCCAGACCGTAGAAAACCCATTTACCCGCAGGTACGTGGATTTTCAGATCGTGCATCGCGTGGTGCATTCGGTGTAAACCACACCACAGCGGCAGAACGATCATCAGGAACAGGAATACGCGACCAATGAAGCTCTGCGCGAACGCCAGAACGCGCTCGTAGCTCAGCGCATCACCCGGAAACAGCCCTAGCGGCAGCAGAATACCAACCAGTAGGATCATCACCGGCGCAATGATGGCGCTCCACATACCACCGGCCCCGAAGAGGCCCCAGAATACCGGTTCATCAGAACGCTTTGGATTTGGATTAATCATCTCAGGCTCCTTACCAGTACAGGGCAACAAACAGGATTACGATGGTGGCAACCACAGTTACCGCCCAGAGACTTTTGATAATTGGCTCTGGTCCCATTTTTTCGTCTTTTACAATGATATTGGCCGCTTTTGGTGCCAGCTCAAACCAGGTTTTGGTGTGCAGCAGGGCTGCCGCCAGAGTGATCAGGTTAATGATCACGATAACCGGGTTTTGTAAAAAGTCGACGAATCCCGCCCAGGCTTCCGGGCCATTTTTCAGGGCAAACAGCCCGAAAATCAGTTCAATGCTGAACCACACAGCCGGAACAGCCGTGCCTTCGCGCAGCATGTAAAAGCGATAAAACGGCAATTTTTTCCACCAGGTGGACGTCATTGGCCGTACATACGGTTTACGTTTAGTCGTCATGTTGCACTCCTTAGCGTGGTTTCAGGGTCGCGATAAGAAAGTCTTTCGAACTTTCTACTTTGCCCTGCTGAATGGCCGCAGCCGGATCGACGTGTTTCGGGCAGACTTCGGAGCAGTAGCCCACGAAAGTACAGCTCCATACGCCGTTCTGGCTGTTCAACTGCGCCATACGCTCCTTCTTACCGTGGTCGCGGCTATCTTCGTTATAACGATGCGCCAGCGTAATGGCAGCCGGACCGATGAACTCTGGGTTCAGGCCAAACTGCGGGCACGCGGCGTAGCACAGACCACAGTTGATGCAACCGGAGAACTGGTGATACTTCGCCATCTGCGCCGGGGTCTGGATGTTAGTACCCTGATCCGCGGTGCGGGAGTTGCCGATGATGTACGGTTTGATCGCTTCCAGACTTTCGATGAAGTGGGTCATATCGACCACCAGATCGCGTTCAATCGGGAAGTTAGCTAACGCTTCAACCTTCATACCGTCGGTGTAATCACGCAGGAAGGTTTTACATGCCAGTTTTGGCACGTTGTTAACCATCATGCCGCAGGAGCCACAAATCGCCATACGGCAGGACCAGCGGTAGCTCAGGTCCGGTGCCAGGTTGTCTTTGATGTAGCCCAGCGCATCCAGTAATGAGGTAGTTGCGTCATAAGGCACTTCATAGAATGCGCTATGCGGTGCGGTATCGACTTCCGGGTTATAGCGCACCACCTCAATTTTCAGGTTTTTCATCTCAGCCATTCGCCTTCTCCTTCTTATTGGCTGCTTCCGCCTTATCGGCTGCATCCGCTTCGCCACCGTAAACACGTTTAGCTGGCGGCAGCGTAGTAATCTTCACGTCGCTGTACTCCAGGCGAGTCGTGCCATCAGCATCGCGGAAGGCGAGGGTGTGTTTGAGGAAGTTGACGTCGTCACGCTCGGTGCAACCTTCGTCCAGACGCTGGTGCGCGCCGCGGGACTCTTTACGTGCCATTGCGGAGTGCGCCATACATTCAGCAACGTTCAGACCGTGGCCCAGCTCAATGGTGTAGAGCAGGTCGGTGTTGAACACGCTGGAAGTGTCAGTGATGCGCACGCGCTTGAAGCGTTCCTGCAGCTCTGCCAGCTTGTCGATGGTTTTCTGCATCAGTTCCGGCGTACGGTAGATACCGCAGCCTTCTTCCATGGCCATGCCCATTTCGTCGCGGATCTTAGCCCAGTTTTCGCCGCCATCCTGGTTAACCAGATCTTTCAGACGTTGTTCAACGCCAGCTGCCTGCGCTTCAATTGCCGCTTCGTTGCCATTACCGGCAGTTGCTGCACGCTCCGTCGCTTGTTCACCGGCCAGACGACCGAAGACCACCAGTTCCGCCAGCGAGTTGGAGCCCAGACGGTTCGCACCGTGCAGACCAACAGAGGAACATTCACCCACGGCGAACAGACCTTTAATGCGGGTTTCACAGTTCTGATCGGTTTCGATACCGCCCATGGTGTAGTGTGCGGTCGGACGTACCGGAATCGGTTCTTTAACCGGATCGACGCCAACGTACGCTTTCGCCAGTTCGCAGATGAACGGCAGACGTTCATGCAGTTTTTTCTCGCCGAGGTGACGCAGGTCGAGGTAAACCACATCGCCACGTGGCGTGGAGATGGTGTTGCCTTTACGCCATTCGTGCCAGAAGGCCTGAGAAACTTTGTCGCGTGGACCCAGTTCCATATATTTGTTTTTCGGCTCGCCCAGCGGAGTTTCCGGGCCCATGCCGTAATCTTGCAGATAACGGTAGCCATTTTTGTTGACCAGAATACCGCCTTCACCGCGGCAGCCTTCGGTCATCAGGATACCGGAACCTGGTAGACCGGTTGGGTGATACTGAACGAATTCCATGTCACGCAGCGGAACGCCGTGGCTTAGCGCCATACCCATACCGTCACCGGTAACGATGCCGCCGTTGGTGTTGTAACGATAAACGCGACCTGCACCGCCGGTAGCCATAACGACCGCGTTAGCACGGATCTGCACCAGCGTGCCTTCCATCATGTTCATTGCTACCAGGCCGCGAACATGACCATCATCAACCAGAATATCCAGCACGAAATGTTCGTCGAAACGCTGGATCTGCGGGAATTGCAGAGAGGTCTGGAACAGCGTGTGCAGCATATGGAAGCCGGTCTTATCGGCGGCGAACCAGGTGCGCTCGATTTTCATGCCGCCGAAGCGACGTACGTTGACGCTACCATCCGGGCGACGGCTCCATGGGCACCCCCACAGTTCCAGTTGGGTCATTTCGGTTGGGCAGTGGTGGACGAAATAATCCACGACATCCTGCTCACACAACCAGTCGCCACCCGCTACTGTATCGTGAAAGTGATATTCGAAGCTGTCATGATCCTGCGCGACAGCGGCGGAGCCCCCTTCTGCAGCAACGGTATGGCTACGCATCGGGTATACTTTTGAGATTAGTGCGATTTTTGCATTTGGATTTGCCTGCGCGGCAGCAATTGCAGCACGTAATCCCGCGCCACCGGCGCCTACAATGGCAAGATCGGCTTGAAAGGTTTGCACGACATTCCTCCAGATTGTTTTTATCCCACAGCCCCGTACTTCAGGGTAAGTGCCTGAAAGTTACGGTCTGCGAACGCTATTCCACTGCTCCTTTATAGGTACAACAGTATAGTCTGATGGATAAGTCTGAAATTTGACGAGATCGATTTTTTTAGTGCGCAAGAGGGCTAAATTATCACTGAAGATGATTAATTTAATTACTAAACCATCAGATCGTGCTTTTTTTAGTCACTGCCCACCGTTGTGTTATTCCTGCGTAAAATTTGTCTCGCCGTCGCGTTGCGAGTAGACTTCGTGCCCTTGTCAAAAACTGGAGATTTAACTATGAGCGAAACGGCATCCTGGCAGCCGAGCGCATCCATTCCTAACTTATTAAAACGCGCGGCGATTATGGCGGAGATCCGTCGTTTCTTTGCCGATCGTGGAGTGCTGGAGGTGGAGACGCCTTGTATGAGCCAGGCGACGGTAACCGATATTCATTTGGTCCCGTTTGAGACACGTTTCGTTGGCCCCGGGCATTCGCAGGGGATGAATCTCTGGTTAATGACCAGCCCGGAATACCATATGAAGCGCCTGCTGGTTGCCGGTTGTGGGCCGGTATTCCAGCTGTGCCGCAGCTTCCGTAATGAAGAGATGGGGCGTTATCACAACCCTGAGTTCACTATGCTTGAGTGGTATCGACCGCACTATGATATGTACCGGTTGATGAACGAGGTGGACGATCTCTTGCAACAGGTGCTGGACTGTCCGGCAGCAGAAAGCCTTTCTTATCAACAAGCTTTCTTGCGTTATCTGGAAATTGACCCACTCTCTGCCGACAAAACGCAACTGCGGGAAGTGGCAGCGAAACTGGATTTGAGCAACGTTGCCGATACTGAAGAAGACCGCGACACGCTTCTACAATTGCTGTTTACCTTTGGCGTAGAGCCAAATATTGGCAAAGAAAAACCGACCTTTGTGTACCACTTTCCAGCCAGCCAGGCATCACTGGCGCAAATCAGTACCGAAGATCATCGGGTCGCTGAACGCTTTGAGGTTTATTATAAAGGTATTGAGCTGGCGAATGGTTTCCATGAATTGACGGATGCCCGTGAGCAGCAACAACGCTTTGAACAAGATAACCGTAAGCGCGCGGCGCGCGGTTTGCCGCAGCACCCCATTGACCAGAATCTGATTGAAGCCTTGAAAGTCGGTATGCCTGACTGTTCCGGCGTGGCATTAGGTGTTGATCGTCTGGTGATGTTGGCGCTGGGCGCGGAGACACTGGCTGAAGTCATCGCCTTTAGCGTTGACCGGGCATAATTCTGAAAAATTACTGAATTAACAGCGAAGAATGGCGTGATAAGCGCCATTCTGTAGCATATGTTTTCATTTTTCCGCTAAAGGCCACAATTTAAGACTGGATATTTGATATCATCCAGGTATCAATTCTGTATTGGTTTTTACGCTGCCCGCTCAATGTTGGGCAGTGCAGTTCAGTGGGCGCGTTTTATACACGCGCTGAAATGAAGGATGGTTTCATGCCTCACTCGATAAAAAAGATGAGTCTGATAGGACTCATATTGATGATCTTTACTTCTGTATTTGGATTTGCCAATAGCCCATCGGCTTATTACTTAATGGGTTATAGTGCGATTCCCTTTTATATATTTTCTGCATTGTTATTCTTTATTCCATTCGCCTTAATGATGGCTGAAATGGGAGCTGCTTATCGCAAAGAAGAAGGCGGTATCTATTCCTGGATGAATAATAGTGTCGGACCACGTTTTGCCTTCATTGGTACGTTTATGTGGTTTTCCTCTTATATCATCTGGATGGTGAGTACCTCCGCGAAAGTTTGGGTACCGTTCTCAACATTCCTCTACGGTAGCGACATGACCCAGCACTGGCATATTGCCGGACTGGAGCCTACGCAGGTGGTTGGTCTGCTGGCAGTGACATGGATGATTCTGGTCACCGTCGTTGCTTCAAAAGGGATTAATAAAATTGCCCGCATTACTGCGGTGGGCGGTATTGCAGTAATGTGTCTGAATTTAGTATTGCTGTTAGTAAGCATTACTATTTTGTTATTAAATGGTGGGCATTTCGCGCAGGATATTAATTTCCTTGCATCACCGAACCCAGGTTATCAGTCCGGTCTGGCAATGCTATCGTTTGTGGTATTTGCCATTTTTGCCTATGGCGGAATTGAAGCGGTTGGTGGTCTGGTTGATAAAACGGAAAATCCAGAAAAGAACTTTGCCAAAGGTATTGTTTTTGCCGCTATTGTTATTTCAATCGGTTATTCGCTGGCAATATTTTTATGGGGCGTCAGCACAAACTGGCAGCAGGTATTAAGTAATGGTTCCGTTAACCTCGGCAATATTACCTATGTGCTGATGAAGAGCCTCGGGGTGACGCTGGGTAACGCACTGCATTTGTCACCTGAAGCGTCATTGTCGCTGGGCGTATGGTTTGCGCGTATTACCGGACTGTCGATGTTCCTCGCTTATACCGGTGCGTTCTTTACGCTTTGCTATTCACCGCTGAAAGCCATCATCCAGGGGACGCCGAAAGCATTGTGGCCGGAACCGATGACGCGCCTGAATGCGATGGGGATGCCGTCTATCGCCATGTGGATGCAGTGTGGGTTGGTTACTGTCTTCATCCTGCTGGTTTCGTTTGGTGGCGGTACCGCATCGGCGTTCTTTAACAAGCTGACGCTGATGGCGAACGTGTCTATGACGCTTCCTTACCTGTTCCTCGCGCTGGCTTTCCCGTTCTTTAAAGCACGTCAGGATCTCGACAGACCGTTTGTGATTTTCAAAACGCGTATGTCGGCAATGATTGCGACAGTGGTTGTCGTACTGGTGGTGACATTTGCGAACGTCTTCACCATCATTCAACCTGTGGTTGAAGCCGGAGACTGGGACAGCACATTGTGGATGATTGGCGGCCCTGTCTTCTTCTCGCTGTTAGCGATGGCGATTTACCAGAACTATTGCAGCAGAGTGGTAAAAAATCCGCAGTGGGTGGCTGAGTAATCAAATGCCCTATCGTCGGCCTGACGATAGGGCGTAATGACAGGGAATTAGTGAGATTTCGTATGCGCTATAGCGAAATTAAACTATGGGTTACCTCATGAGTGCGCGCATGTCTGTCTTGTGCTGCATCTGGTTCATTGTGGCGTTCCTCTGGATAACCATTACCTCCGCGCTGGACAAAGAGTGGATGATTGATGGACGCGGGATTAACAACGTCTGTGATGTTTTGATGTATCTCGAAGATGACGATACTCGCGATGTCGGTGTGATAATGACGTTACCGCTCTTTTTCCCTTTTCTCTGGTTCGCTTTGTGGCGAAAAAAACGCGGCTGGTTTATGTACGCCACCGCGCTGGCTATTTTCGGCTACTGGTTGTGGCAGTTTTTTCTGCGCTATCAGTTTTGCTTGTGAGCCGGATGGGTTCATCCGGCCACAAAGACCTTACAAACTTCCCGCCTGACGACCTTTGCCCGCAGAAGTTAATGTTCTCCCCGTTTGTTTACCATTCAGGCTTTCCAGACGCATCTGGAAGGGCGGGAATGGCATATCGATACCGTGGGCGTGGAAGCCAGCCAGAATCAGCTGGTGAATCTCATGGCGTAGCGGCATACGGTGACCCATCTCAGCGGCGTAAATACGCAGCTCGAAAATCTGAATCCCCTGCTGCAGATCCACCAGGAAGACTTCCGGCGCCGGGTTGTCGATCACCAGCGAGCAGCGACGCGCTGCGGTGAGCAGGATTTCCGTCACTTCTTCACTGTTGGCATTGGCAGGGGCCGGAATCGTCAACACCACGCGCGTGACCGAGTCAGAGAGCGACCAGTTGATAAACTGCTCGGTAATAAACGCCTTGTTCGGCACGATAATTTCTTTGCGGTCCCAGTCGCTGATGGTGGTGGCGCGGGTGTTAATTTTCGTCACACTACCGGTAAGATCGCGGATCGTTACCGTATCGCCAATGCGAATCGGTTTTTCGAACAGGATAATCAGGCCAGAGATAAAGTTGGCGAAAATTTCCTGCAAACCAAAACCGAGACCAACACCGAGCGCGGCGACCAGCCACTGCAATTTCGACCACTCAATACCAATCATCGAGAAGCCGACCAGCCCGCCAATTAGCATCAGCAGATATTTGGTGATGGTGGTGATGGCGTAGCCCGTACCCGGCGTTAAATCCAGGTGCTGCAGAATCGCCAGTTCCAGCAGCGCGGGCAGGTTGCGCACCAGCTGCGTGGTGATGATAAACACCAGAATGGCAATCAGCACCGCACCGAGGGTAATCGGCTCCAGGCTTTCTACGCCCTGTACCGTGGAAGTGACATCCCACAGCGAAATATTTTCGAGGAAGCCGAAAGCGGAATGGATTTCTGACCACAGCACAATGACCGAAAGCAGGGCGATCAACATCAAAATTGAGCGCACCAGCCGCAAGGATTGCGCACTGATGGCATCGAGATCGACTTCGCTTTCATCGACTTCAATTGCTCCTTCCGGGCTACTGTGATGATGCGCTTCCTCTTCGCCACGCGCACGCTGCGCTAACATCTCTGCCCGGCGATGCTTTGCCCGGTCAAACGCCAGCCTGCGGCGCTGGATCAGCATCCAGCGGCGGATAACGTGATAAACCACCAGTAGCAGGAACCAGATGGCAACCGAGGTTTCAAGCCTCGCTAACAGCGCCTGCGCCGTTGCCAAATAACCCACCGCCGACGCCAGAATGGCAACCAGAGGTGCGCCAATCATCATGTTCCACAGCATATGGTTGGTAATGTTGTCGCCGCTGCCTTCTTTGTTGAGATACAGCGGGATCCCGGCCTTTTTCAGGCTGAGGGTGACCACCGCCAGCGCACCGCAAATGAGGATAAAGCAAAGCCGTCCCAGCGAACCGGAAAATTCGCGGTCGTCGAGGTTATCGAACATCATCAGCGCCATAATCAGCGGCACAATAAGCCCGATGCTCATCAGGTAGTAACGCATCCCACGGGAAACACGTTCGCGCGGCCAGCCAAAATGAGCGATAAACAAGCCGTTCGGGCGAGCAAAGGTGGCGCAAATCATCACTACCCACAGCAGCGGCACGGTGGCTGTTACGCCATCACCAATCGCGACCGCCAGCGGATAAGGCCACGCCTCGCGCAAGCCGTAACCCAGCGTCATCCACAGCACAGGCAGCGGTGACGCGACGAGAATCGACCAGAAAAGAGTGCGTAACGTCAGCCAGAAGTGATCCTGAGTCACTTTGCCGACTTTCGCCGCCGAACGTTCAAGAAAACGGGTGAAATAGCGGCGCGAGTAAATACTGCAACCGACCAGAATCAACGCGCCAAACAGCGGCAAAATCGTCTCTTTACTGGTCAGCATCATCACACTGGCTTTGCCCAACTGACTGAAGGTGTCCAGCGAAATGAGACGACGCAGATCCTGGGCGATTTCCAGCGGCCAGGCGATGGTCATCGGGCGCACGTCAGAGGTCCAGAACAGATAGCGGTGCGTCGCTTCGTTCACCTCTTTCAGTGCATCCTCCAGTTGCCCGTTGGAGACTTTCAGCTTGGTCAGCTCCAGCAGTAGCGTGTCGCCACCCTGCAACAATGAGTTCAGCAACTCACGCTGAGTGCGTAGCTGTGCTTCCAGAATACGGTTTTGCTCAGCGGTCAGCGGCTGACCGTCGGCCTGATGGATTTGCCGTAGCAGCGGCTGTTTATTAAGCAGATCCTCATAACGTAACCGTTGCACACGTAACTGCGCCATTTCGGTATCAAGCTGTTGTGGTTTTGGCATTTCCGGTAGCCGTGCCACCTGCGCCCGCAACGCTTCGCCGAGCAGGTTAGATGATCCCAGCCATTGCGACTGTTCACGCAGCGTATTCAACGCCTGCCGGACCTGTAACGTCTGGCTGGCAGCCTGACGCTGTTGCGAGGCAACGAGATCCATCCGCTGCGCCTGTTGATTCAGTGCCGCCGATAGTTCGCGGTTAATTTTAAACTGGGCGACGATATCTTTTGGCAAATCGGCGCTACTTTCCGCCAGTTGCTCGGTACTTTCCAGCGCCCGTTCCGCTTCCAGTTGGCGTTGACTATTCAACTGGTTGCGTAGTGCTTGCAAATATGCATCCAGCTGCTGGCTCTCTTTTTCGGCCAGCTCTGAGCGCAAGCGCGCTAATTCCTGGCGGTTATTGGCAGATAGCTGCGCCAGCTCCAGTTCATCAACGAGCGCTTTCAGACGTGCGGAGTCAGACTGCAACGCGAAATTTTGTGCCTGATTGAGCGGGGTATTGCCGGTAAGCGTCCCCAGGCGGCGCTCGATTTCATTCAACTGACGACGGGCATCGGTTTGCTGTTGCGGCAGTTGATTCAGGGAATCGGCAATCTCGCGGGCGCGCTCCTGCTCTTGCTGGGCCTGACGGCTTTTATCCAGCAACTGACTGCTGATCTGGAGAATTTCCTGATTCAGCGCATCGTTAGACATTCCCGGCGACACGCTGCGTGGCTCGTCACGCATGTTGTTTAACTGCGCGCGCAGAGTGGCGGAAAGTTTCGGGTAATTATCAATGACTTCTTGATATTGCTTGATGCGCTCAAGGGAACCTTTTCGTTCCTCAAGCGCATTTAAGGCAGACTGGAGCGCCTCTACGACTTCCGGCTGCGCAGGTTTCGCCGCTTTTGCCTGCTCCAGTTCCTGGGTGATTTGTTTGCTATCGGGGGCCGTCGCGGCGTACGCCCCCCAACTGAGGCACCAGGCCATCAGAAAAGTGATAATCAGGCGCACGTCAGCGTTTCCTTTGATGGATTAGACCTGGTCTTTTTTATCGTCAACCAATGGGCTGGCGTCGTGTTCTGCTTCGATCTCTTCAGCAGGAAGCGGGGCTGGTTCAGCATCTGGCGTAACAAAGGTTTCGGTAGATACTGCCAGCGGCTGGCCAATTTTCGTGACAGACAGGCTCTCCAGTTGCTCAACCAGGTCCACTTTACCTGGTGCAAACAGGTTGATAACGGTAGAGCCTAGTTTAAAGCGACCCATTTCCTGGCCTTTCAGCAGTGCCACAGAACCGTCGTTTTCCCCGGCAGGCCAAGTCCAGCGCTTGATGATGCCTTCGCGCGGCGGCGTAATGGTGCCCGCCCATACCGTCTCAATGCTGCCTACAATCGTCGCACCGACCAGAATCTGCGCCATCGGGCCAAATTCGGTATCGAACAGGCAGATCACGCGTTCGTTACGGGCAAACAGATTCGGCACGTTCTGAGCCGTGAGATGGTTAACGGAGAAGAGATCGCCCGGCACGTAGATCATTTCACGCAGAATACCGTTGCACGGCATGTGTACGCGGTGGTAGTCACGTGGGGAGAGGTAAGTGGTCACAAACGTACCGTTACGGAAGAGATCCGCCATCAGATAGTTGCCTGCCAGCAGGGCTTCGAGGCTGTAGTTGTGGCCTTTGGCTTGCAGGATTTTATCTTCTTCGATTTTACCCAACTGGCTGATAACGCCATCGGCAGGCATAACCAGGACATTCGGATCGGTATCGATTGGGCGTACTTCATCACGCAGCGGACGGACAAAGAATTCGTTAAAGGTGCGGTAGCTGGCGGTGTCCGGCTTTTGCGCCTCTTTCATGTCGACCTTGTAGTATTTAACGAACAGATCGATAACCAGTTTTGTCAGCCATCCTGCCCGCTTGCTTGCGCCCCAACCCGCCAGGCGAGTAAGCCATAGTTTCGGCAGAATGTACTGTAGCGAAAGTTTAAATGAATTTAACAAGGTAGCCTCCAGGCCATTGTTTTGTCGTTCCTGATCCGGCCTACATGCCGGATCCTGAAAAAAAGGGGACGATTCTAACGACGGTTAGCTTAATTGTCAGTCATCCGTATCAGAAAAGTTTTTACGCGTTTTTACCTGCGCCATGCTTTCCAGAATACGGTGATAGTTTTCGAAACGGGTTTCCGCGATTTTCCCTTCCTCAACCGCTTCCCGGATAGCGCAGCCCGGATCGGTATCGTGTTTGCAATCGCGATATTTACACAGACCTAAATAGTCATGGAATTCGACAAAGCCCTGAGTGATTTGTTCCGGCTCCAGGTGCCAGAGACCAAACTCACGCACACCTGGGGAATCAATCACATCACCGCCGTGCGGGAAGTGATACAGTCGTGCGGCGGTCGTGGTGTGCTGACCAAGCCCCGAGTTGTCAGAGACATCGTTGGTCAGGATCTCTTTTTGCAGACCCAGCAACGCGTTCAGCAGGCTGGATTTGCCAACGCCAGACTGCCCGGCAAAAATGCTGATGCGCCCGGTCAACGCCTCTTCCAGCGGTTTCAGCCCATCCTGAGTATGACTGGAAACCATCAATACGCGATAACCGATATTGCGGTAGATATCCATCTGCTCGTTGACGAACTCCATGCCTTCGTCGTCCAGCAGGTCTATCTTGTTGAGCACAATAATCGGCTCAATCTGCAAGGTTTCGCAGGCCACCAGGTAACGGTCGATAATATTGAGCGACAGCTCCGGCAAAATGGCGGAGACAATGACAATCTGGTCGATGTTGGCAGCAATAGGTTTCACACCGTCGTAGAAATCCGGGCGCGTCAACACTGAGGTGCGCTTATGCACCGCTTCCACGATCCCTTTGACATTTACGCCTTCCGCCGCCGGTTTACCCGGACGCCAGACTACGCGGTCGCCGGTCACCAACGAACGGATGGTACGGCGAATATTGCAGCGGTGAACGTCGCCATCGGCGGATTCCACATCAGCGTGCATACCAAAGCGGCTGATGACGATACCTTCATCAGGCTCGCCAAACAGATTGTCGTCGTAGTCGGGCTTCTCCTTAGACGTTTTAAGACGACGCTGGTGATTGGCGTTCACGCGGCGCTGCTGGCCTTTGGAGAGTTTATTTTTACTCAATCGTACAGACTCCTGGTCGCCCCTGATGGGCAAAACATCTATGATACACGCAATTGTGGATCAATATAGTCACTGTGAATGGGTGGAAAATAGCATGAGTGCCAATGAAAACAACCTGATTTGGATCGATCTTGAGATGACCGGTCTGGATCCCGAGCGCGATCGCATTATTGAGATTGCCACGCTGGTGACCGATGCCAACCTGAATATTCTGGCAGAAGGGCCGACCATTGCAGTACATCAGTCCGATGAACAGCTGGCGCTGATGGATGACTGGAACGTGCGCACCCATACCGCCAGCGGGCTGGTAGAGCGTGTGAAAGCGAGCACGATGGGCGATCGTGAAGCTGAACTAGCAACGCTCGAATTCTTAAAACAGTGGGTGCCTGCGGGAAAATCGCCGATTTGTGGTAACAGCATCGGTCAGGACCGTCGCTTCCTGTTTAAATACATGCCGGAGCTGGAAGCCTACTTCCACTACCGCTATCTCGATGTTAGCACCCTGAAAGAGCTGGCGCGCCGCTGGAAGCCGGAAATTCTTGACGGCTTTACCAAGCAGGGGACGCATCAGGCGATGGATGATATCCGTGAATCGGTGGCGGAGTTGGCTTACTACCGCGAGCATTTTATCAAGCTGTAAAATTTTTCCTGGTCACGTAAGCGCCGGAATCCACTTGCGGCGGCGTGATTTTGACGCTAAATTGAACGTCTTGCTGATAATTTCAGCACTTGAGATAAAAACTCAAAAAAAATTTTTTAGGGGGGTTGCAGAGGGAAAGATTTCTCGTATAATGCGCCTCCCGTAACGACGCAGAAATGCGAAAATTACGAAAGCAAAATTAAGTAGTACGCGGGAATAGCTCAGTTGGTAGAGCACGACCTTGCCAAGGTCGGGGTCGCGAGTTCGAGTCTCGTTTCCCGCTCCAAAATTTGAAAAGTGCTGCAAAGCACAGACCACCCAAGCGGGAATAGCTCAGTTGGTAGAGCACGACCTTGCCAAGGTCGGGGTCGCGAGTTCGAGTCTCGTTTCCCGCTCCAAAATTTGAAAAGTGCTGCAAAGCACAGACCACCCAAGCGGGAATAGCTCAGTTGGTAGAGCACGACCTTGCCAAGGTCGGGGTCGCGAGTTCGAGTCTCGTTTCCCGCTCCAAATTCTTCTCTCAATAAAATATCCACAGCGACGCGATGCGTTATTGCTGGTTTTTGTTGTCTCTGACAAACTCTTGTAAACAGAGTTATCCACAGCCTCAGGCCGTAATCTTAATTTCAAAGAAACTTCGCACGGTGAATAGTATTTTTTTAACCTATTGATAGATAAGTTAAAAATTAAGATTTCGTTTTGTCGTATCGATCACTTGACGATTTTTTCCGGCTTGAATTGCAATGCGTTTTTATTTTTATTCACAAGCTGTGGATGAATCAGGCGTCACGCGGTAACCCTTTTTCAATCACCCGAACCAGACGCTGTTTTTTCGGTAATTGCACTTCGACCACGCACGCATTTCGTCTCTCGATTTGCTGCGCAATCGCCCACGCTATGTGCTCATCAAGAAGTGGGTGCTCACCTTTACGACTTTCCAGCGCTGTCAAAATCGTTTCATCCCAGGGGGCATTGCCTAATGCTACGGCGATATTACGCAGCCAACGCAGGTGACCTATACGGCGAATCGCCGAACCTTCCGTGACTTTTAAAAACTTCTCTTCACTCCAGGCGAATAACTCAATGAGTTCCGGTGCGTGTAGCGGCTTACGCGGGCTGAAATCGTCTTCTGTAGTGAGTTGCGAATAGCGATTCCACGGGCAGATAAGCTGGCAGTCATCGCAACCGTAAATACGGTTTCCCATTAACGGTCGTAACTCTTCCGGGATCGCCCCTTCCAGTTCGATGGTGAGATAAGAGATACAGCGGCGAGCATCGACGGTATATGGCTCGACGATGGCACCGGTCGGGCAAATCGTCATACAGGCCACGCATTTACCGCATCCTTCCTCGACTGGTTGATCCACGGGCAGCGGAATATCGACCAGCAATTCGCCTAAAAAGAAGAACGAACCGGCCTCGCGATTGAGGATAAGTGAGTGCTTACCTGTCCAGCCAAGTCCTGCTTTTTCAGCTAACGGGCGCTCGAGAATAGGCGCAGAATCGACAAACGGTCTAAAATTCAGCGAAACACAATGTTGCTGAATCATCTCGCCCAGCTTTTTGAGTCGGTTGCGCAGAAGCTTGTGATAGTCACGGCCCAGCGCATAACGGCTAACATAGCCGAGTTTGGGATTTTTCAGCGTGCTGGCAAATGCGGCGTTAGCAGGAAGGTAATTCATCCGCACGCTGATCACGCGCAGCGTACCGGGCAATAATTCGTGAGGACGAGCACGCAGCATACCGTGACGCGCCATCCAGTCCATTTCGCCGTGGTATTGTTTGTCCAGCCATGCTTGCAGTTTGGGCTCGGACTCGCTGAGATCGGTATCGGTAATACCTACCTGCTGAAAGCCCAGTTCCAGCCCCCACTGTTTAATTTTTTGCGCTAACTGATTGAGATCGAGGGGCTCTGACATGACGGACCATACAATGAAGAAAAACCCCGTAAGTATACCACACACCGTCTGGTACGCCGACGATATCCGCCGCGGAGAACGCGAGGCGGCAGATGCGCTGGGGCTCACACTCTATGAGCTGATGCTTCGCGCTGGCGAAGCCGCATTCCAGGTGTGTCGTTCGGCTTATCCTGACGCCCGCCACTGGCTGGGGCTGTGCGGGCGTGGGAAAAAAGGGGGGGGGGCTAATGGA
>OAVI01000409.1_pt1 | contig 15528 bp, 15 predicted proteins | sample 1476381 | NCBI WGS metagenome assembly OAVI01 (sample SAMEA2580083, study PRJEB22360) | human gut metagenome | biome: human gut; feature: human-associated habitat; material: faeces | place: Denmark | collected 2008/2010 | reverse complement strand
TCCGCCCCGGCCTCGTCATCCAAGCCGCCACCGAAGAAGCCGCCACCCGGCTCTTCAAAAAGATCTACGCCGCTTTACCGATACTTCCCGGTGAGCCCGAGCCGATGATGAATATCTTCGGCTCCTATTACGATAATAATTGGGTAATCACGGTAATCCCTCGTAAACGCCACCGCCCGTGGCAATACGAGGCTGAGGGGAACGACCATCTCCTGTCCAGCCCGGGAGCTGCCGATATCGGAGGTCTTTTCATCACCCCTTTAGAAAAGGATTTCAAAAAGATCAACCCGGAGCTTCTGCGAGATGTTTACCAACAAGTATGCCTCAGCGACCGGGACGTAGAGGAAATTTTCGTACATTTGTCATCTAATTAGTTTTCAATAGATATGAAACAATTCTTTAAAATGATGTTTGCCTCAACGCTAGGCGTTATGTTGGCAATGGGAATAATCCTGACGGTATTGATATCCATGACTATAGGATATATCGCCACCGTAGGTAGCACACCTGATTACACCCCCAAAAGCAATACGGTATTCAAGATCAAGCTAGACGGGACGCTAGCGGATAACCCGGCGGAGAATCCATTCTCCGCCTTGATGGGCGACAAGGAAAACATGCTGTCACTGAAGGACCTGCTCGAGACGATCCGGATAGCGAAACAGAATGACAAGATCGCGGGGATTTATATCGAATCGGGGCTTCTCTCCTCGGGTAGCGCTAGTTTGGAAGCAATCCGCCGATCGTTAATAGATTTCAAGGAAAGCGGCAAGTTCGTGGTAGCTTACGCCGATAATTTCACGCAAGGGAATTACTTCCTTTGTTCCGTAGCCGATAAGGTATTCTTGAATCCGCAAGGCATCCTTGAATTGACGGGACTCGCCTCGCAAACCCTATTCTACAAAGGACTGATGGATAAGGTAGGTATCGAGATGCAGATTTTTAAGGTAGGTACCTACAAAGGTGCCGTGGAGCCTTTTATACTGGATAAGCTGAGCGAGGCGAACCGGGAGCAAATCCAATCGTATATCTCCACCATCTGGGATAATATAGCCGAAGGCATCGCCGAATCACGCGGCATCAGCGTGAACGATATCAACCATTACGCCAATGAGGGGCTTTTCTTCGCGGACCCTGTGAAAACGGTAGAATGTGGCTTTATAGACGAATTAAAGTATAAGCCGGAGGTAGAAGCATACGTCAAAGAGCTAGCCGGACAAAATGGAGAGAAACTGAGATCGGCCAACTTAGCTCAAATGAAAACCCTCAAGGCCTCACCCACCAAAAACGCCCCGGAGATAGCCGTACTTTACGCCGAAGGCGAGATTAAGGCGCAAACACCCGGCAACTTTTACGATATCGAACAAAGTATCACGGAGAAAATGGCCGATGAGCTTATCAAGCTAAAAAACAATGATGACGTGAAAGCCGTGGTATTCCGTGTGAATTCCCCGGGAGGTAGCGCTTATATCTCCGAGCAGATATGGCGTCAAGTTGTCGAGTTGAAAAAGGTGAAACCTGTGGTCGTTTCCATGGGCAACGTAGCTGCCTCGGGAGGCTACTATATCTCATGCGCCGCTAATAAGATCATCGCCGAACCGAATACGTTGACCGGCTCCATCGGTATCTTCGGCATGTTCCCGAACGCCTCCGGATTATTCGGGAAACTAGCGTTGACCACGGACATCGTAAAGACGAACACGTTCTCGGACTTAGGAGACCTCTCCCGTCCCATGACCGAGAGTGAGAAAGCACTGATACAGGGATACGTGGAAAGAGGCTACCAAACGTTCCTTTCCCGCTGCGCCGAAGGTAGAGGTATGACTACCGAAGCGGTCAACGCTATCGGACAAGGACGGGTCTGGACGGGTGAGCAAGCGAAAGAAAGAGGTTTAGTCGATGAGCTGGGCGGTATTGAATTAGCTATAAGCACAGCGGCGGGGGGGGGGGGGCTGGGTCAGGATAGCGATGGAGTGAGGTTGGCTGATCTGGATCAGTATAGCGTAACTACCGTCAGCGGTTCCAAGAATTTCTTGGACGAGTTCTTGGAAAGCCAGCTCGGAGAGGTGAAACTCTCTATCATCAAAAATGTATTGGGCAATGAGTTCGAGTACTTCAAGACGTTGAATAATATCAAGACGAATTGCGGAATCCAAGCTCGTATGCCTTACGATATGAAACCGTTATAATAACTGGACCATGCTGACAGATCATACGATTAAGTTCAATAAACTCCTCACTCCATTCTCTTTCCTTTATGGAATCGGGGTGAGATTCAGGAATCAGCTGTTCGACTGGAAAATCCTTCGGACAGAGCGGTATGATCTGCCTATTATTTGCGTGGGGAACCTGACTGTCGGGGGGACCGGAAAAACCCCTCATACGGAATACATCATCCGTTTGATAAAAGACCGATACCGGGTAGCTGTACTCAGCCGTGGCTATAAACGGAAAACCTCCGGTTTCTTGTTGGCCGATCAGCGAAGTACCAGCAAGGATATCGGTGACGAGCCGTACCAAATGAAACGTAAGTTTCCGGATATTCTCGTTGCCGTAGACGCTGATCGCCGCAGGGGTATCCGCAATCTATTGGCTCTGCCAGAGAATAAGCGCCCGGAAGTGATCGTGCTGGACGATGCCTTTCAACATCGATACGTCGCCCCCACGCTGAACATCCTTTTAACCGATTGCCACCGTCTTTATACGCAAGATAAGCTCTTACCCGCAGGCCGTTTAAGGGAACCTATGGATGGCGCTCGACGTGCGGACGTGATCATTGTCACGAAATGTGAGTCATATATACAACCTATAGACTTCCGGATCATAGAGGAGGATATACATCTCTCAGCTTATCAAGAGCTCTATTTCAGCCGTATTCTTTACGGGGAGCTGGAACCCGTCTTTTCCGGTAAAGCCCCCAAACGCACATTAAAAGGGCTGGCCTCTACTACAGAGGTTTTATTGGTATCCGGTATCGCATCCCCGGCACCTCTCGAAAAAGAGATCCATAAATATACGGAGCATGTCACCTCATTGATCTTTCCGGATCATCACGCCTTCGATCGGCATGACATCCAGAAAATACAAACGGCCTTCAAGCGGTTGACTTCTACAAGTAAATTGATAATCATCACGGAGAAAGATGCCGCCCGACTCCGTGACCTTCCTTCGCTTCCCATGGAATGGTTTTCTCATTTATATTGTTTGCCTATTACGGTGGGTTTCTGTATGGATCGGGAAAAACAATTTCAAGAATTAATAGTTAAACATATTGATACAAGAATAAAGAATCATCCTATATTACGTTAACAATCTTATGAGCAATAGAACAGAAATATCGACTTTGGGAGAGTTCGGGTTAATCCGTCATCTCACCGATAAAATAGAACTTAAAAATCCGAGTACGTTGAAAGGTGTTGGTGACGACGCAGCCGTACTAGATTACACAGACAAGCAAGTATTGGTTACGACAGACCTTTTGCTGGAAGGTATTCATTTCGATTTGATGTATGTGCCGTTGAAACATCTCGGCTATAAATCCGCAGTCGTAAACTTCTCCGATATTTACGCCATGAACGGCCGCCCGAAACAGATTACGGTATCATTGGGTATTTCCAAACGTTTCTGTGTAGAAGATCTCGAAGAATTCTACGAGGGCATTAAACTCGCTTGTGATATCTATGACGTAGATCTCGTTGGTGGCGACACTTCCGCCTCACGCACAGGGTTAGCGATCAGCATCACTTGCCTAGGCGAGGGAGAAAAAGGCAAAGTTGTCTATCGAAACGGAGCCAAGGAGACCGATCTTATTTGCGTGTCCGGCGATTTAGGGGCCGCCTACATGGGTCTCCAATTACTGGAACGGGAGAAAAGCATATTTAATGGGGAGAAAGATTTCACGCCCGATTTCTCTGGTAAAGAATATTTGTTGGAACGCCAATTAAAACCGGAAGCCCGCAAAGACATTGTCGAAGTTCTTGATCAAGCTGGAATCGTTCCGACCTCCATGATGGATATCTCCGACGGCCTCTCTTCGGAGTTGCTTCATATATCTAAAGAAAGTAATGTAGGCTGCCGAGTTTACGAAGATCGTATTCCTATCGATTACCAAACCGCAGCCATGGCAGAGCAGTTTAACATGAATCTGATAACTGCGGCATTGAATGGAGGTGAGGATTATGAACTCTTATTCACTGTTCCTTTAGCAGATCATGATAAGGTGTCGGAAATGAAAGGTATTAAGGTGATCGGTCATATAACAAAGCCAGAGTTAGGCAATTATCTTGTCGGTCGTGACGGAGGTGAAGTCGAGCTTAAGGCGCAAGGTTGGAACTCACTAAACTAAAAAGAAATATCCGCTCTGAATTCACGAATGCAAAGCGGTCCGTCTCATTTTTATTGGGGGACGGACCGTTTTCCTATTATTTCACTTCAATGGATCCTAAATAATTATAGAAGAGTTCAAAATCACTTATCTTCAAGAAAGGTAAGTGATAAACATCCATCTTTATAATTTGAGCCTCTATAGCCATTTTCCCATACAAATCAGCCAAAGACATACTCTTTATATCACCGTTATGATAGAAGCGGATATTTTTCTCGGGAAGCTGTACCTTCTTATCCAAGAAACGGATATAAGTATAAGAGGTAGCCAGCGGCTTATTATAGGTAGGCACTTTTCCGACTTTCCTCATATCATAAAACCCTTTCGCACGAGCCGTCTCACAAGAGACATTCATAAACTCTGGTATATTCACAAATCGAAAGACACAATCATCCCATTTACAAAAGCCAATCTTAGCCAACGCATCCGGCTGGTCTGTCTTAATTTGTGGGCACCACAACCCTTTTAATGGAAAGATCTGCTTATCCATATCATATTGTAACATCTCCGACTGACTCTCAATACGAAACACCTTACTAAAATCAACGTCCCCTAACGCCTTTTCCAATTTAGCGGCATATTCTTTCTTAAGATCCGCCATAGTAAATGGATCCGCTTGATTTTTCTCTACCAGATTCTTGTCACAATGAGCCATATACCTTACTATCACATCGTCATCAACTGTCACATTATTTAATTTAAGCGCATAAACAAATAAGAGATCGGACGTTAAATCGACCACACCCTCAACTTCGCTTTTAAAATATTCCGAAACAATATTCCCTTGACTAAGCGCATCATTAATATTTATACAAAGACGCCGTCCATCCAGCTCTACCACGACAAGAGGATGCGTTTCTTCCTCAGAATAAACGCCCATACCCTCAAAGAGTTTCTTATCGTAATCTGGAATATCAACGATCACCGCCTCTTGACTAGCCAGATTCTCTTTCGGCATCGTAGAAATCTTCCCATCCTTTGTAAACGTCCTAACAAACAAATATCCGGAAACCTTAGGGACACCAAACATAATCTTATCCCCTTTTTTATACACTTTCCCATCACAGGCAGACACCGCATCACGAGTTCCTATCCCAGCAGCAGCAAATGCCAAACATACCCAACTTAAAACAATACTCCAAATTACTTTCTTCATATCTATAGCTTATTAATCATTCTCTACCCGCTTCCAAAAATAAGTAAAAATCCATATTTATCTACACGCTCCCCCTATTTACCCTGCTTATAGCAGCTAATTCCACCTCTACCCTCAAATATTTTCAAAAAATCCACCGCCACCTATTGCATATATCAAAAAAGTCCGTATCTTTGCACCCGTAATCGAAACAACGATATACAAAACGACATGATGGTGCCATAGCTCAGTTGGTAGAGCAAAGGACTGAAAATCCTTGTGTCCCCGGTTCGATTCCTGGTGGCACCACTTTAAGAGAAAACAAAACGATGTAAATCCCTGAATTTCAAAGAAGTTCAGGGATTTTTCTTTTCCAAGAATAGGCAAAATTAGTGGGACTAAAGCAAACTGTACGTCCTTATTCGGGGGACGGTTTTAGAAAGCCCCGAATGTTCCACTACTCAATAGTTACTTCATTCTTTTACAGCACGTTGCGCTATTTTACATAACAGAGTCCTCGGTTCGATTTCCTAACTTTGTATCATTAAAAATTGAGCAGTATGGAAAGAAAAAGATTCAGCGTTTTGTTCTTCATCAAGCGTAGCAAACTGTTAAAAAACGGGGAAGCTCCCGTGCGTGTACGCGTCACTTATGACCGTTTATATGTGGAACTTCAACTAAAACGAAGTGTAAAAGTCCCACTTTGGTCGCAGGACAAAGAGAAATCAATAGGCAAAGACCGCAATTCCGTAGAACTAAACCATTACATTGATGCCTTGCGTGTGAAATTCTATCAAATCTATCAAGATCTAGAACTGGAGGGAAAGATTATTTCTGCCCGTGCCATCGTAAACCGCTATCAGGGAAAGGACGAAACTTTCAAGACATTATATAATGTATTCAAGGAACATAACGACAACTGCCGGAAACTAATCGGAACGGATTATGCCGACATTACCGTAAGACGTTACGATAATTGTCTGAAATATCTCATGGAACTGGTAAAACGGGATTATAAGGTAGATGATATGCTGTTGCGTGAGGTGAACGGGGAACTTGTCCGCAAATTCGACCTGTACCTAAAGGCAGAAAAGCATTGTGCACAGAATACCGTTATCCGGTACATGAAATGCTTTAAGAAAGTGATAAACCTTGCCATTGCCAACGAGTGGCTGACGAAGAACCCGTTTGCCGGAATCAAGTTTCACGAGGTGGAGGTAAACAAGCAGTTCCTAAGCCAAGCCGAAATAAACCGGATATGGCAGAAAGAGTTCAAGATTGAACGGCTGGAACTGGTGCGGGATGTTTTCATCTTCTGCGTATATACCGGGCTGGCGTTCATAGACGTATATAATTTGCGCTCCGAACACATTTCAGAGGACAGCAACGGCAACCTGTGGATAGTGAAAGCCCGTGAAAAAACAAACAACCTTTGTAACATTCCGCTTTTGAGCATCCCCAAGCAGATACTTGACAAGTACAAGGATAACCCCTATTGCCTTGACAAAGGAACTTTGCTGCCCGTCCCTTGCAATCAGAAAATGAACAGCTACCTGAAAGAGATTGCCGACCTGTGCGGAATAAAGAAAAACCTCACCACGCACACCGCAAGGCACAGCTTCGCTTCGGTTATCGCGCTGGCTAACAACGTGTCACTGCCAAATGTCGCTAAAATGCTGGGGCATTCATCCACCCGAATGACACAGCACTATGCAAAAGTGTTAGACCAAACGATATTAAGAGATATGCAAGCGGTTGAAAAACAGCTATCTGTATAAATATAAGTAAAGCCAGCAATACAGTTTTATTAAAAACACGATTGCTGGCTTTCAACCAAACCATAAATATAGAAAACAAGACAGCTATATTTCAAGACTTCAAGCTATCAAGATTCCAAGATAGCAAGTTTTCAAGATTTCATTTCCGGTAATGCCTATCCAATAAATCCCTGATGTCACTTTCACGATAAATGATTTTTCCCGGAAGTTGCACGTAGCCCAGCAGCCCCGTGTCCCTATAATCCTGCAAAGTCCGTTTACTGATGCACAGCCTTTGGCAGACTTCCTCCCCCGTCAGGTAGTGTTCACCGTTCAGCACCGGGCGGTAGTTGGTGACAATATGCTCCACGTTCTCCAAAACCCGGTCAAGGGATGAAAACAATACCTGCGTAGTTTCCGAATCTTTCGTTATCAAGTCCATACGATTCATGTTTTAGGGGTGTTCTTTACTTGGTTGAGTATAAAGGTTTCCACGTCCGAAGCCTTATAATAAATTTTGCAGTTGATTTGCGAATAAGGCAGCTTGCCCGTATCACGGTAGGTTTGCATCGTCCGGGAAGAAACATTCAGCAGGCGGCAGGCTTCGCTGTTATCCAACCATTTGTCCTGCTTTCTCCGCAAAGGTAGGCAGAGCGCATCCATACGCCCCACAAAACTTTCAAACCTCTGTTTCCACAACTCGAATGTCTTCTTTTCAATCGTTACTATTTCCATATACTGATATTTTTTGTTATTACTCCGTTTTTCTTGTCCGGTACAAATATACAGGTCAGGATAACAGGTTGTTACTGCCTATCCTCAGATGTCCTTAGAAGTCCTCAAATGTCCCAGCCCGATAAAACGATAATGGGAATAAGCCCTTTTTCTCTGTTCTTCCCATATAAGTAAGGTGAAGTACACATGGCGTTTTCGGATAGCTTGTATTAATACGGTGCAGAGCAGTGCAAAGCAATTCCAAACGCTTGACACTTTGCTTTTTACCGATTTTTCTTATTTTATTTGTGGTGCTAATTCAAAGAACAAAGCACCATGAACAATCCATTTGAAGAAATTTTCAAGCGGCTGGAAAACATCGAAAAGATGATTTCCCCCGTAGTCGGCACACAGCCCAAAGGACGGGACGGCAAAGAACCCGTTTTAGTCAGAATATCCGTAGCCAGCAGCATAACCGGATATTCGGTCAATTACCTCTACCATTTAGCCAGCACCGGGACGATACCCTGTGTGAAGCGTGGTCGCACCCTACGTTTCGATGCGGACGAGCTGAAACAGTGGATGCGGCAGCAATATGTCCCGGCTTCCAACAGACTTCCCGATGAAAAAGAAAAGAGATAACGAAGCGGAACGTATCGGGGGCAGGCAGTCCAAGAACGAGCGTATCGAAAGGCAGCTTAATTCCTTGTACGACTTCCGGTTTAACACCGTGAAGAGCCGGACGGAATACAAGCCTGCCGATACCTCCGGCTTGTACCAGCCCGTCACGAAGTTTGCCCTGAACTCTTTCAGGCGTGAACTGGATGCGACCACAGGCATCACCACCTCCGCCGACAATATCCGCATGATACTGGAAAGCAACTTTGCCGTGAAAGTGCATCCCATACGGGAATACCTAACCGCCCTGCCCCTGCTGAATCCTGTCGAAAACGGACATATCAAAAGGCTGCTGGGCACGGTACAGGTAGCCAACCCCGACAAGTGGGAGGAATATTTCACCAAATGGCTGGTAGGCGTGGTTGCCAATGCGATGAACGACACGGGATGTCAGAACCACACCTGCTTAGTCCTGACCGGGGAACGGCAGGGGCAGTTCAAGACATGGTGGCTGGATAACCTTTGCCCACTGCCGTTGAAGAGCTATCTCTTTACCGGGAAGATAGACCCACAGGGAAAGGACATATTGACACTGATAGCCGAATACCTGTTCATCAACATAGACGACCAGCTAAAGGAACTCAACAAGCAGAACGAGAACGCCCTGAAGAACCTGATAACCACCCCGGCAGTCAAGTACCGCAGACCGTATGACATCTATATAGAGGAATATCCGCACTTAGCCAGCTTCATGGCATCGGTGAACGGGAACGAGTTCCTGACCGACCCGACAGGCAGCAGGCGTTTCCTGCCGTTTGAAGTCCTGCATATAGACAAGCCGGGGACAGAAGCCATCCGTATGGATAATGTCTATTCCGAAGCCATGTACCTGTATCGGCAAGGTGTACGGTACTGGTTCAACGATACGGAGATTGAAGAGCTGTACAAGGTCAGTGCAGGTTTTCAGGTGCAGACGGTGGAGTTTGAGATGCTGATGCAGCATTTCGAGAAACCGGAAGAGGGGGAAGAAAACCTGTTCTTTATGACAACGGCACAAATCCTCACCTGTTTACGGAATGTGTGCCCCATGCAGTTATCAGAAAAACGGTTGGGGGAAGCGTTGCGGAAAGCTGGGTTCAAACGGGTACAGAAACGCATAAACAACGGTGGTTATTCGGTATATGGATATAGGATAAAGCCTGTTCCAACCCCTTACACCGATAACGATTACGGTTAGGAATCCGCTTTGCAGTAGGTTGATATTGCCATGCAGCAACTACCCTAAAAACAACTTACTGCACATTAACTATTGAATATCAACCATTTGCAACAGGTGCAGTAAGCAGTAAGATAAAACCCGGAACTTTCGGAAAATTTGAGAAAAAAGAAAAAGCAGATGCCAACATGGATAGTTTTCTCTCTTTTTATATAGGAATAACTTACTTATCTTACTGCATAAGAGATAATACATTGAAAGAAAAAGAATTAGGTGCAGTAAGTCCGTATCTTTTCTTCTTACTGCTTTCTTACTGCCTTACTGCAATCATCCAACATCTAAAAAACAAAAATTATGACTTATCAGGAAGCTAACAGCATAAGTATCAAGGACTATTTGGAATCATTGGGCATCCTGCCCGTAGTGGATAAACTTTATTACGGTATGTACCACAGTCCGTTACGTCAGGACGATACGCCCAGTTTCAAGGTGGATTACGGTGTAAACCTTTGGTGTGACTTTGGGACGGGTGAGGGCGGCTCGCTCATCGACCTTGTGATGAAACAGTACGGATGCAACGCTTACGGGGCTATCAGCCGACTGGAACAGGACTATTACTCCGCCAATACTTTTTCTTTTCAAGGGAAAAATATCCCCGAAAAGAATCCGGCAAGGGAGGAAAGGAAGCGACCAGCCAGCCCGGTAGAAATCCGTAGCATCCAGCCGTTACAGCATCCGGCACTCACCAATTATCTGAAAAGCCGGGGCATTGCGCCCGAAGTGGCAGCGGACCATGTGCAGGAAATGTATTACCGTGTAAACGGGAAGCCGCTTTTTGCGCTCGCTTTCAAGAACGATGCCGGAGGGTACGAACTACGCAATCCCGGTTACAAGGGCTGCACCTCTCCCAAAGACATCACACGCATACAGTTTGCAGGAAAGAAAAACGATGCCTGTTTCGTGTTCGAGGGATTTATGGACTACCTTTCTTTCCTAACCATCCGGCACAAGAACAGCCCGATTTATCCCTGTATCGACTGGCAGGATTACATCATCCTGAACTCGACCGCCAATGTGGATAAAGCATTATACCCGTTAGGCGAGTACGAAAAGATACACTGCCTTTTGGATAATGACGAAGCCGGACGTAAAGCCACCCAAGCCATACAAAAGGAATACGGCTGGCGTGTGCGTGATGCCTCACACCTGTACAGCGGACACAAGGACTTGAACGACTACCTATGTCAAAAGTCCAGTCTTCCGGAGAAGCAAACGCAGTCTGCCAAGCAGCCGAATCAGGAAGAGAAAAACAAACAATCTCCCGGTGAAAAAAGAAAAAGGGGCAGACGGTTGTAGGCAGGAGAACAGGCAAGGCATACCAACGGCAAGCGGTGTGATTCAGGAGAGCAAGGTTATGTTTCGGTAGACCGAAACCCCTTGCTTTGCCTGACAGCAAAGAAAATTTCTCCCGTTGGTCGCAATTTTAAAGATACCATTCAATAAGCAAAACGTATGACAGAGATAAGGAACAAGGCAGGAGGTCGCCCGGCAAAGAGCCGGATAGACAAACAAAAGAGAGTAGTCAGTACAAAGCTGACCGAACTTCAATATTACGCTATCAAGAAGCGAGCCGGAGAATCCGGTCTGCCCGTCAGCGAGTACGTCCGGCAAGCGGTCGTTTCGGCAGAGATAACGCCACGGTTGAACAGGCAGGATGCCGACACTATCCGCAAGCTGGCAGGGGAAGCCAACAACATCAATCAACTGGCGCACCGGGCAAATGCCGGAGGGTTCGCACTGGTAGCGGTGGAACTCGTGAAACTAAAGAACAGGATTATTGAAATCATAAACCAGTTATCGAATGATTGGAAAAATAAAAAAGGGAAGCGGATTTAAAGGCTGTGTAAACTATGTGCTGGATAAGGAACAAGCGACTTTGCTTCATGCGGAGGGAGTACTAACAGAAAGCAAGCAGGATATTATCCGTAGCTTCTGCACGCAAACCGAAATGAATCCCAATTTAAAGAAGCCGGTCGGACATATTGCGTTAAGTTATTCGGCAGTGGATGCGCCCAAGCTGACGGACGAGAAAATGATACAGTTGGCGCAGGAATATATGCATGAAATGAAAATCACCGATACGCAGTATATCATCGTGCGCCACCAAGACCGGGAGCATCCGCACGTGCATATCGTATTCAACCGAATAGACAACAACGGAAAAACGATTTCGGATAAAAACGATATGTACCGGAACGAGCAGGTTTGCAAGAAACTGAAAGCAAGACACGGGCTTTATTTCGCTAAAGGGAAAGAGCAGGTGAAACAACACCGTTTGAAAGAGCCGGATAAATCAAAATACGAGATTTACACGGCTGTAAAGAACGAAATCGGGAAAACAAGGAACTGGCAGCAATTACAGAAGCAGTTAGTGGAAAAGGGTATCAATATTCATTTCAAGCGCAAGGGACAGACGGATGAGATACAGGGTATTTCCTTTTCCAAAGGTGAATATACATTCAAAGGTTCGGAGATTGACCGCAGTTTCAGTTTTTCAAAACTGGATAAATACTTCGGAAATACAGGACTGACGACAGCCGGAAACAACAAACAGACAATTTATACACCTGTTCAGGAGCCAGCTACAAACAAAAGTAATAATTCACTGATAACAGGTTTGGGCGGTTTGTTCTCCGTTTCGTCCTCTCCGGCTGATGAAACGCCTGACAATCCCGATTTGAGAAAGAAGAAGAAAAAGAAACGACAATTTAAGTTATAAACGAATGGAAGAGAATTTGATTTTAGAAGGACTTCTCTCTATGGTTGCGGAACTGAAAGAGAAGCAAGAAAAGCAGGTGATACCAGCCAGCCGGGAAGAGACGATAAGCCGACTGGATGTTATTGAACAACGTATTTTAGAGATGCAGAACAAACCTGCCATTTCTGAAAATACGGTGCAGGAGATTTTGAACCAAATCGCCTGTATTAAGAAAAGACAGTCAGGCAATCAGAAACAAGACCTTGATGATATAAAGGGAATGATTGTGACTTCGCACCGATATTTCAAAGAGAAATTAAAGGAACTGTTTCCGACAGATACCCGGCAGCAGGAAAAGGTAGAAGCCGTTTCGTTATACGATAAAATCCTAAGCCGGATAACTCCATATCTGCAACCGAAGTTCTTTCTTTTTTCAGCAGGAATAATTATCGGTATTGTTTCGTTAATCCTGAATGTTCGTTTTATGGAACGTATGCAACAGTTACAGGATGATATAAAATACCGTTATCTCCTGATGAAAGGGAAAGCGGACGGGAATATGCTTAATCTATTGGAACTAAAGTTTATCCGGGAACGGGACAACGCTTTCATTCAGGACTTGACAGAGACAGTTATTGATTTTGAATACCGTAGCAGAAAGCAAGCGGAAGCATTGGAAAGGGCAAGGTTACTGAACGAACAAGCCGAACGGCTAAAGGAAGAAGCAGGCAAATTAGGCAAGCCATAAACAAGAAGCCGGAGCAGACAGGCAATTACCCGATGCTCCGGCTTATCTGTTTACTTCTTGTCCGAACCGTGTTCTTTCTCGAACTTGCGTAGCGTTACCGAACTGAACCGTTCCTTTATGAATTCCCGGACGTCCGAAGCCCGGTAATACACTTTTCCGCTGATTGTAAAGTAAGGTAATACGCCCAAAGCACGGTAGCGTTGCAAAGTTTTGATGCTAACCTTGAACAACAGGCACAAATCCTGATTATCCAGCAGGTTATCATCTTCGGGCAGCACCTTGTCGGCATTGCGCAATGCCCGCACATCCTTGCAAAGCTCGTCCAGCTTGTCGAATAACTTTTGCATCCACTCTTTGAAATCGTAGTTTTCTATATACATAGTTGCTTCATTTTCTGATTATACATTATGGTTTGTCAATCGATTGATGAAGCAAAGTTCAGAAATGGAAGGCAAAGAAATTACGAGGGCAGACATGGAATCCCCTATAAATGGGTGTTAAGTTATTGATTATCTATATCCTTTTTTATCATGTTCCTTTCGGATAAGGTCTGCCAGTCCATTAAGAAACTCCGTGATTTTGCCCGGCTTTCGTTTTATCACATCCTCATGCTTTTGGTGATAGTCGCCTATCTTGATATTAAAGAGCCATTCAAAGGCTTTTCCCAAATCCACCAAGTAGGCAGGTTTACCATTTTGATATACGATGTTTTTAGAGATGAACAAACCGCTGACAATTTCCATAATGTTGATAAGGGTTGCTTTGTCAGCCAAATAGAGAGGGGAAAGAGGTGGTTTATCAAGTTGCCGTTTAAACTGTTCGGGGTATTTGATACGCCATTCTACAATACGTATTTCGTTATCTATTAGTCCTATCGCTTCATCAATTAGATGCAAATAAGGCATTTTTTTCTTGCTCAAACTGTACACGGTACGATTTGAGACGATGTAATCCGAAAGAAAAATACCGTAGTAAAATGCTATTATCCTGTTCATACATGCTGAAATCAGCTAAATGTAACGCCAATTCTTCAATAGCTCCTACAAGCTCTGTTGCAAAAACTTCACGCTGTGAGTATTCCGATAATAAACGGAAAAATCTCTGTTGTAATAGGTCGTTCATTATAATTATCTGAGGAAGTTCTGCTAAAATATTGACAGAACTTCCTACTGTAAAGTTTACTTATTTACAAATTTAAAATCATATTCGTTGTATCGATTGCCTATATTTGGATATTTTTTCAGAAGCAATTCTATCTTAGATATATCATCTGGCAATAAATTAACATCGGTAGCTTTCGCATTTTCTTCTAAATACTTGATTCGTTTAGTTCCCGGTATAGGGATGATATTTTCACTCTGTGCCAATATCCAAGCTAATGCAAGTTGAGCAGGAGTTATTCCCTTACTTTCTGCTATTTCTGCAAATTCTGCTGTTAATTTTTGATTATTCTCCCAATATATACCGTTATAACGTGGCAAATGCTTACGAAAGTCATTTTCACCCAATGCATTCACATTAATAGTATTTGTTACCAATCCTCTACCCAATGGTGAAAAGGGAACTAAGGTTACTCCTAATTCTTTTGTCAAGGGCAAAATTTCTTTTTCCACATCACGGGTTAATAGAGAATATTCACTTTCAACGGCAGATATAGGATGAACGGCACAGGCTCTCCGCAATGATTCGGCAGAACATTCGCTTAGTCCTAAATAGCGTACCTTGCCTTCTTTTACCAATTCTGCCATAGTCCCAACGGTTTCTTCGACCGGTATTGTCGGGTCTATTCGATGCGCATAGTACAAATCTATGGTTTCAATATTCAACCTTTTCAGGCTGAGTTCTACAGCTTGTCTTATATATTGAGGAGAAGCATCCACATAACTTTCACCACCATCAAATACAGTACCTTGATGATTACGTAAACGGAAACCGAATTTGGTAGCAATGAAAATCTGATTTCTTTTTTCAGCCAATACCTTAGATAGTAATCTTTCATTAGCACCATTGCCATACACATCCGCAGTGTCCCAAAAGTTTATACCAAGCTCTAAGGCACGATGTAATGTCTTAATACTTTCTTTTTCATCGGCTACTCCATACGCAGCACTCATTCCCATACATCCCAATCCAATGGCGGACAGGCTTACTTCTGTTTTACCTAATTTTCTATACTTCATAATTTATATTTTTAGTCG
>OAVI01000402.1_pt1 | contig 15833 bp, 10 predicted proteins | sample 1476381 | NCBI WGS metagenome assembly OAVI01 (sample SAMEA2580083, study PRJEB22360) | human gut metagenome | biome: human gut; feature: human-associated habitat; material: faeces | place: Denmark | collected 2008/2010 | reverse complement strand
GTGGCCGTAGTGCGGCAGGCCGTTCGCGAAAGGCGGGCCGTCGAAGAACACGAACTCGTTCTGGCTATGGTCGCCGGAAGGGTTGCGTTCAACGGACTTGTTGAAGGTGTCGTCCTTGTCCCAATACTTCAGGACGGTTTCCTCCATGTTGGGGAAACTCGGGTTCGGCGCGACGCTGGCGGTCTCGCCGCCCTCGTTCGCCTTGGGATACACGTGGGAATTGGTGGTTTCGCTCACCATTGCTCTCCTCGATGTCGCATTGCACTGGTCCTACGGGAGCTGGCTATAGCGAACCATTCACGGGAAGAACAGGGATTGAGACGGCCGTTCGCCACACCGGCGGCATATATGCGCCGGCGATGTCCTCGCGGCCGGAACCCTTGTTCCACCCGGAACGGCCGTCATGGCCATTCCCGCCTACGAGGACGATGATCGGCGGCATGCCCTCAGGCTGCCGACCGCCACCGCGGTACCACCTCGCTTGTCGCTCGCATCCAGCCATCCTAAGACGGCGAAAACTCGCGACCGCTTGTGTTCGGCTGTGACGGGCCGATCCCGTCGGTTCTACTCAGCTTCGTGCCGTCGACGTTCGATCGACCGTCATGAAGCTTTTCTTCCGAAGACTCCCCGCTGATAACGGATCATCGCCTTGACTTCGGTGCATATCTTAGCACGGTGTGTGGCCGACGGAACCGGAGTGTCCGCGAACGCCGTCGGCTCGCGGCCAGGCAATCATGCGAGGCCCGAAATCCGACCATCATGCCGGATGTACGCCGACGCTCAATCGCGCACGATGCTGCCGACGATCCCCGAGACAATGGACATGATGAGAGAGCCGAGCACCGCCCACCAGAACCCGTGCACCAACACGCCAACACCGAACAGACTGATTGCCAACCATGAGGCGAGCCGCATGAACAGCCAGTTGATGACCAGATACAGCAGCCCGAACGTGAGAATCGAAAACGGCAGCGCTATCAGCTGCGTCACCGGCTTGATCGAGGCGTTGATCAGCGCCATGAACAGCGCGAACACTGCGATTCCCAAAATCGGAGGCTGCCCCACCGCGGTCATGCCGGGCAGAAGCACCACCATCACCGCGGCCGCAACCGTCAGCACCAGCCATCGTATCAGAAAATCCTTCATGGCGTCCATCTTATGCCATCCAGGCCGTCACCGATCAGTTGCGATGTGCCGGTTCGGTGCATTCATCATATGTCGGGCACGATCATCGAGAACGATTGCACTTAAGGGCACAATCGCCGCCTAAAGACCCAGACCACCCTCAGTCGGCTCCGCCGACAGCTCCCGCCAGCAGGAGCCAGCATGCAACTCCAATACGACGTCAGGGCGGAAATCGTCGGTTACGTTCCGCGGATTCTTCGGCTACCATGCAAACAGGAGGACGACGATGACTACAAAGGAAACGGCTGCGGCGACCACGACGGAGCAGGCGGCCGCCCGGCAACGGGCGTTCGCGCAACTGGACGCGACCTTCCGCTCAGGAGTCACCCGGCCACTGCGCTGGCGAAAGGCGCAACTCGACGCGATGGCCCGAATGCTGAGGCAGAATGCCACCGTCATCGCCCGTGCGGTACGCGCCGACCTGGGCAAACCCGCCGCGGAGACCGCGCTGATGGAAATCGGGCTGGTGCTCGATGAGATTCGCTTCATCAAGCCACGCCTCGGCAGGTGGGCTGCGCGGCATCCCAAGCCGATGCATTACCTGCTGCAGCCCGCAGTCGGCTGGACAGTCGCCGAGCCGAAAGGCGTGGCGCTCATCATCTCGCCGTGGAACTATCCGGTGCTGCTCAGTTTCGAGCCTATGGCGGACGCGATCGCCGCAGGCAATTGCGTGTGCATGAAACCATCGGAGCTGTCTCCGCACACCAGCGGCGTGATGGCGGACCTCATCGCACGGTACATGGACCCGCAGGCGTTCCGCGTGGTTCAGGGAGGACCGCAGGAGACGACAAAGCTGCTGGAGCAGCCGTTCAATCACATCTTCTACACCGGCGGAGGAAAAGTCGGTTCGATAGTCATGGCCGCCGCCGCGAAGCATCTCACACCGGTCACTTTGGAGCTCGGAGGCAAGTCGCCGGTGTTCGTCGACCGTACCGCGAACCTCGACGTCGCCGCGCGGCGCATCGCCTGGGGGCGGTTCATCAACGCCGGGCAGACCTGCGTGGCACCCGACTATGTGCTCACAACGTCCGACGTCATCGAGCCGCTGGCCGGAAAGATCGCCGAGGCCGTCACGCGGTTCTTCGGCTCAGACCCGCAACATTCCGACAGTTTCGGACGCATCATCAACGCCCGGCATTTCGACCGGCTGACTGCGCTGCTGCTCGATCCGAAGAGCCCCGCCAACGGACGCACGGTATGCGGGGGCAATACCAGACGCGATGACCTCTACATCGCACCGACCGTGCTATTGGGCGTCAAACCCGATGCGCCGGTGATGCAGGAGGAGATATTCGGCCCGATTCTGCCCATTTTGGAAGTCGCCGACGCGAAAGCCGCAGTGGAATTCATCAACGCCCGGCCACGCCCGCTGGCGGCCTACGCGTTCACGGGTAGCAAGAGGGTACGGCGGATGTTCGAGCGCGAAGTCAGTTGCGGAGCGCTGGGATTCAACCTGCCGCTTGGCCATCTGATCTCCAGTCGGCTGCCGTTCGGCGGCGTGGAAGCTTCGGGCATGGGCTCATATCACGGCAAGGCCGGGTTCCTGGAGTTCAGTCATGTCAAGACCGTGGTCGGCAAGCCCGCGGTGCCGGATACGCTTTCGCTGGTGTATCCGCCGTATGACGGCTTGAAGAAGATACTGATTTCGGCGGTCAGTCATACGCCGAGAGTGCGGTAGCGGGACACGGCGCACCTCCCGCTGGCGGGAGGTGACGCGCAGCGCCGGTGGGTGGTGACCACCCCCAGTCGGCTCAGCCGACAGCCCTTCGGCCCCTGCAATTATGGACGGGCTAAGCATGACTGTTCCGCTGGCTCATTGTCGTTCGCTCTTCGCCTACAAACAGCACCGCTGTTTGCTTGACGGCTCAGCCCGTCAACGGGGGCATAATGGAAAAGCCCCTCGCGATGAGGGGCTTTATCGATGAGTAGGACTTGTTACTTGGCTTCGTTGGTGGTGAGCATGGCCTTGGTGACCTGTTGGTAGAGATCCTCGTAGCCGCCGGGCGTGGAAGCGGGCAGCACGACGGTCTTGGTGTTGTTCGACTCGGACAGCGAGCGCATCACATCAAGGTACTGGTTGAACAGCACGACGTTGTTGACGTCGTTGATGTCCATGCCCACGGCCTGCAGGCTCTTGATCTGGTCGACGATGCCGTTTGCGATCTCACGACGGTAGTTGGCCTGACCCTCACCCTGGAGTCGGGTCTTCTCGGCGTCCGCAGCGGCCTGCGTCTCGATCTGGATGCGCTGCGCCTCGGCACGCTGGCGGGTGGCCTCCTTCTCACGCTGCGCGGCGTTGATGGAGTCCATCGCGCTCTTGACCTGCGGGCTCGGGTCAATGGCGGTGATCAGCGTCTTGACGACGGTGAAGCCGAAGCGCGCCATCTCGGCGCCGACCGTCTTCTGCACGTCGAAGGCGACGTCGTCCTTGCGGGCGAAGGCGTCATCGAGGCTGAGCGCCGGGATCGCGGAACGCAGCGCGTCCTCCATGTAGCTCCTGAGCTGTCCGGCGGGATCGCGCAGCTCATAGTATGCGGTGGCGACGTTCTCAGGATTGACACGGAACTGCGTCGAAGCGACGACCGTGACGAACACGTTGTCGAGCGTCTTGGTTTCCAGCTGCACGTTCAGCTGGGAGACTCGCATGTTCGTCTTCGTCGAGATGCGGTCGACGAACGGGATCTTGGCGTGGATGCCGGCGAACTGGACCTTATTGTATTTGCCGAACCGTTCGATGATGTATGCCTGCTGTTGCGGCACGATGAAAATCGAGGCGCACAGCACGGCGAGGACGATGACGACGATGACGCCCGATATGATCAGAGCACCTGTCATTCCCACCAGAACACCCATCATTCCTCCTTGCCTGGTGTTGCCGCACCCTACTTCGGGCGCGATGTCTATTCCATCCTATCCGAAAACGACGGGCTTTCAGTGAAAGCTCACATAGAATTCAAGAGTTGTTCGCCGTGTGGCCCTTCTTCGTCTCACCGTACGGGACGGCGGCATGCCCGCGTCTACTCCCCGTATGCGCCGGCTATGGCCCGGTCAAGGTCGGCCATCAGGTCTCCCGCGTCCTCAAGACCGATGGACAGACGAATCAGATCGTCGCTCACACCGGCGGCCTTGCGATACGATTCCGGCACCTCGCGGTGAGTGATGTTCGCGGGGTCGACGATCAGCGACCTTGCGTCGCCGATATTTGGCACGTATGAGAACAGCTTCACGCCGTCGAGGATGCGACGCACACGGTCCGCGCCGCCTTCCACCTTGAACGAGAGGATCTGGCCGACGCCTCGGGGGAAGTATTTCCCGGCGAGCGCATGATACGGCGAGTCCGGCAACCCTGAATAATTCACCGACACGACATGCGGCGTGTGTTCGAGGTGCCCGGCGATGGCCGTCGCCGTTTCGACCTGGCGGGCGACCCGCTGCGGCAGCGTCTCCAGTCCGATCAGCTGCAGGTATGCGTTGAACGGGCTTTGCACGGCACCGAACGTGCGCAGGTATTTGACGCGGATGCGCCTGATGAACGCTTCGGAGCCAAACGCCCCGGAGAAGCTGCGCTGGTTGCCGTCGATGTCGGCGATGACCTGCTCAGGCCGCGTGAATTGCAGGAAACGGCCGTTCGCCCAGTCGAACCGTCCGGCGTCGACGATCACGCCGCCGATGGCGTTGCCATGCCCGGTGATGCCCTTGGTGGTCGAATGCACAACGATGTCGGCGCCGAATTCGATCGGGCGCAGCAGGTACGGCGTCGGCACGGTGTTGTCGAGAATCAGCGCCAGTCCGTGCCGGTGCGCCAGATCGGCCAGCGGACGGATATCGGTGATGGCGGTGTTCGGGTTGGCGACCGTCTCGGCGAAGATGGCACGGGTCGCGGGACCGATCAGAGACTCGATCTCATGCAGGTCGTTGATGTCCTTGACGAAATCAGCGTGGATGCCGAACTGCGGCAGGAAGTCGCCGAGCGCATCGACTGACGCCCCATACAGGTTCGTCGGCGCGATGATGCGGCCACCGCCCTCCCCCGCGCACATCAGCGCGTATGACACCGCGGCCATGCCCGACGACACCGCCACCGCGCCGACGCCACCCTCCAGGGCGGCGAGCCGGCGTTCGAGCGCATCGACGGTCGGATTGGCGACTCTGGAATACTCGAACCCGGATATCTCACCGGCGGCCAGATCACGGCCACGAACGGCGTTCTCCAAATCGAAGGCGGCGGAGGCGTAGATGGGCACGCTGACCGCATCGTCGTTGCGGTTCGCATTATACCCGCCATGAACCGCAAGCGTGCTGAAATCAGTCATTTCCAAATCCCTTTCATCCGCATGACCGCCAAAACAACGAACACCGACCGCCATATTCCTTCAAGACACGACAGTGCGGGCGTCATCGCCATGAACGTCGACGCCCGCACGGCCCGCACCGCATGATAGGCACGGTACGCGACCCTATGCGGCCACTTCCGTCGTCAGCCGGTCGAGCACCTGACCGCTTACGCCGTCGATGTCCAGCGCCTCGAACGCCTTGTCGAAGCCCTGCCCCAGATCCTCGATCAGGTCGGACACGTCCTCGATGCCCACCGACAGACGCACCAGCTCGTCGGTGATGCCCACCTTGAGACGCTCCTCGCGAGGCAGCTCGAAATGCGTCATGCGGCATGGCAGCTCGGCGAGGCTTTCCACCGCGCCCAGACTGACGGCGAGATGGAACACGTGCAGGTTGTCGAGCACGATGGACGGGTCGACCCCCGGCACCACTTCGAAGGACAGCACGCCGCCGAACCCCTTGAGTCCATTCTCGGCGAGCAGACGGTTGCGGTCGCCATACACGCCCGGGTAATGCACGGCCCGAACGAGCGGATGCGCCAGCAGGTATTCCGCCACGGCCTGCGCGTTGCGCTGCTGACACTCCATGCGCAGCGCCAACGTCTGGATGCCACGGCGCACGTCGTTGCATTCGGTCGGGGCGAGCACGCCGCCGAACCGGTTCTGCGCGAAGTAGATGCCATTGCCGACCTCATCGTCCAACACCACCACAAGGCCGGCGTTCACCTCGGAATGGCCTGCCAGGTATTTGGTGGCCGAATGGATGACGATATCCGCGCCCAAATCGAGCGGCTGCTGCAGGTACGGGGTGACGAACGTGTTGTCGACGATGGACAGCGCGCCGTATCGGTGCGCGATGGCCGAGATGCGGTTGACGTTGCTGATCTGCAGCAGCGGGTTGGTCAGCGTCTCGAAATATACGGCGCTGGCCGCGCGGCCGCCTCTGTCGCGCCCGCTGATCGCGGCGTCGAGCGCCTCGTAGTCGGCGGTGTCGACGCTGTCGAACTCCAGCCCGCGCTCGGCGAAGTACTCGTTGAACAGCGAATACGTGCCGCCGTAGATGTTCTTGCCGACCACGATGCGGTCCCCGGGTTTGAAGATGGACAGCACCGCGTGAATCGCGGCGAGTCCGGACGCGAACGCGAAGCCGCGAGTCCCGTGCTCCAGCTGGGCGATCTGCTTTTCCAGAAAGTCGCGGGTCGGGTTGCCGCTGCGCGCATAATCCCAGCGGGGCATGGCGTTGACCGATTCGACAGCGTATGTGGATGAGTTGTAGATGGGCGGGTTGACGGCTCCGGTGTTGTTGTCGTTGACCGGCAATCCGTGGACCAGCTGAGTGTTGAACCTCGTCATGAGCACCCCCTGCGGTTTTTCTTGGCGGGTTTCCCGATGAACCCCGCGTGACCCTTATGAAGGTAGTCAGCGGCCGGCGGCCTCGCAACCCGGACGGCATACACATTATTTATAGGATGCTCAAAACCTTTGCAAACACTGGATTTTCACGACTTGCACGGCATCTTTGACGACCGGCAAGAGCCATTTGCGACACGCACGGAATGTTCTGGCGGCAACCAAGGCGCGACTAAGTGCGACATGGCTTCGCGCAGAAACCGACGCTACGACCCATCGGCCATCGTGATGTTCGTCACATCCGTGCCCTGTAGGGCATTTGGCCTCACCCCGGCAGCGGAACCGGGCGATATGCTGGAGTGACGCCGGCGGGATCCACGCGCCGGAGGGACCCAAGCAAAGGAGCTCGCCCATGACCACCGTAGCCATCGTCGGATGCACTCACGCGGGAACGTTCGCCGCCACATCCATCCTCAAGCAGCATCCCGACTGGACGGTCCACGTATTCGAACGCAACGACTCGCTGTCGTTCCTTTCCTGCGGCATCGCGCTGTGGGTCGGCGACCACGTGTCCGACCCGAAGCGCATGTTCTATTCGTCGCCGAAGGCCCTCGCCGAAGCCGGCGCCACGATGCACATGCGCCACGACGTGCTCGATGTGGATGTCGCCGGCAAGGTGTTGCGCGCCCGTGACATGAACACCGGGGAAGTCGGCGAATACCGATACGACAAACTGGTGATCACCACCGGTTCCGCGCCCGTGGTGCCGCCGATCGACGGGCTGGACGAGGCGCTCGAATCGGGACGCGTGCTGCTGTGCAAGAATTGGGACCATGCGATGGCGATCAAGGAGCGCGCGGGCAGCGCGAAATCGGCCGTCGTGATCGGCGCGGGGTACATCGGCGCGGAGATCGCCGAGCAGTTCAGCGAAATCGGCGTGAAGACCACGCTGGTGGATGCGCTGGACCGCGTGCTGGCGAACAATTTCGACGCGACCATCACCGATGACGTGGAGCAGGCGTTCGACGAGCATGGCGTGACCCTGGCGCTCGGTCAGAAGGTGACGGCGTTCCGGCCGGCGGCCGGCAGCGACGGGATCGAGGGCTCCGGCGTGACCGTGGTCACCGAGAAGGGCGAGTACACGGCCGATGTGGCGATCCTGGGCGCCGGATTCCGCCCGAACACCGCGTTGTTCGCGGATCAGCTACGTATGCTGAAGAACGGGGCGATCGTCATCGACGACTACATGCGCGCCTCATTGCCGGACAACACGGTGCTCGACGACGTGTTCGCGGCGGGCGACAGCGCCACGGTCCGATACAACCCGACCGGCGCGGACGATTACATCCCGCTCGCCACCAATGCGGTGCGGCAGGGGCTGCTCATCGGCGAGAACATCGTCGCCGCGACGAAGCGGTATCCCGGCACGCAGGCCACCAGCGCAGTGCAGTTGTACGATCTGGCGATGTCCGCCACGGGACTCACCGCCGGCGGCGCGAAACGCCGAGGCATCGCCGCGAAATCGACGACGATCACGCAGGATTACCGCCCCGATTTCATGCTCACCACCACGCCGGTGACGACCACGCTGGTGTGGAGCCCGGTCACCCGGCGCATCCTGGGTGCGCAGTTCCTGTCGAAGCATGACATCTCGCAGGCGGCGAACGTCGTGTCCGTGGCCATTCAGGCGGGGTTCACGATCGATCAGCTCGCCGGCGCCGACCTGTTCTTCCAGCCGAACTTCAGCCAGCCGATCAATTTCGTCGGAGCCGTGGCCATTCAGGCAGTGGCCGAAAGCTGACCCCAATCGTTGACTCGCGCTCAACGCGGATGCGAAAGCCCCGATCATTGGGAAACGGCCATTCCGGTTCTCGTATCCGCGGCTAATGCGAGCGCACGATTCGCATCAGCCGCGTGACCTGTTCGGCGGTGCGGGCCACGTTCGCACGGGCGTCGCGCAGCAGCTCATCGAGACTCGCGGCACCCGGCGCGGCACCGAAGACCGCATCGATGCCGCGCCCGTGCAGACACTCGATGCCGTCGCCGACGTGGCCGGCGATAGCAATCACCGGTTTGCCGTGCCGCTTCGCCACGGAGGCGACCCCGACCGGCGTCTTGCCGAACATGGTCTGCGCGTCAATCGAACCTTCGCCGGTGAACACGATGTCCGCCCATTGCGCGGCGGCATCCAGCCCGGACTGCTCGATCACCAAGTCGATACCCGGGCGAAAATCGGCGTGCAGCACGGCGAGCAGCGCCATGCCGATGCCGCCCGCCGCCCCGGCTCCGGGATGATCGGCGATGGGCGTGCGGGTACGGTGGTCAGGACGGGAACGGTGGCCAGGAGACGATGATTCAGCCACGGCCGCTTCGACTTTTCCGCCATCGCCATTCCGTTCGGCGGGCACCTGTTCAGCGAGCGCACGTTCGATGACCGACGAGACGTGCCGCAGGGCGCCCCGTCCAACAGCGTCACGTCTTCGCGACTCGCGCCCTTCTGCGGGCCGAACACCGCGCTGGCGCCCTCGGGGCCGGTCAGCGGATTGGTCACATCGCAGGCGGCGATGACATGCACGTCGCCAAGCCGTCTGTCCAGACCGCTCAGGTCAACGCGCTCCACTTCGGCGAGCGCCGCCCCGCCCGGCCGCACGTCACGCCCGTCATGGTCAAGCAGCCGCACCCCCAACGCCTGCAGGAGACCGCAGCCCGCGTCGTTGGTGGCGCTGCCGCCGAGCCCGACGATGATCGTCTCGGCGCCGGCGTCGAGCGCGGCCCGGATCAGTTCGCCCGTGCCGTATGACGTCGTGGCCTTCGGGTCGCGTTCGGATGGGCGCAGCAGCGCCAGTCCGCTGGCGGCGGCGGTCTCCACGACCGCGGTGCGGCCGTCGCCGAGCAGCGCGAACCCGGCCTGCACCGGGCGCCCGAGGGGATCGTGCGCGCTGGCCGTCAGCATCGTGCCGCCGGTGGCGTCGGCCAGCGCCCGCGCGGTTCCCTCTCCCCCGTCAGCCATGGGCAGGCATCGTATTTCGGCGCCGGGGTCACCGCGGCGGATGCCTTCGGCCATGGCCCGTGCCGCCTCGGCGGCGGTCAGGCTCTCCTTGAAGGAATCAGGCGCACATAGGTATCGCATCGCCGGATCACGCCTGCTATTCGGTGCGCAGCGCGGTGGCCGGGTCCTGCTTGGCGGCCTTGCGCGACGGAATCAGGCCGCCGATAAGGGTGAGCACCATGCTGAGCACCACCAGGATCACCGCTCCGGCCACCGGCAGCGCGGCGTTCACGTCGTTGGTGCCGATGAAATGGTGCAGCACCTGGTTGCCCGGTATGAGCAGCAGCAGCGTCACGCCTATGCCGATCAGGCCGGCGCACAGGCCGATGAGTCCGGTCTCCGCGTTGAACACCTGCGACACATTGCGCTTCGAGGCGCCCATCGCGCGCAGGATGCCGATCTCCTTGGTGCGTTCCAGCACCGAGATGTACGTGATGATGCCGATCATGATCGACGACACCACCAGCGACACGGACACGAACGCGATCAGCACATAGGAGATCACGTTGATGATCGTCGTCACCGAGCTCATCATCAGGCCGACGTAATCGGTGTAGACGATCTTGTCGGCCTTGGGCACGGTCTTGTTGTAGTCGGTGATGGCCTTGGACACGTGGTCCTTGTCCTCGAAGCTGTCGGTGTAGATGTTGATCGTCGAGGGCACGTCCCGGCTCACCACGCCGAACGCGGCGAGGTTGTCGTCATACGTGCCGGTCGAGACGTACTGGTCGTAGATCTTGACCAGCACGTCCTGCGAGGCGGTGGCGATGTACTGGTCGAAGCTGTCGGCGAGCTGCTGCTCGCTCATCGCCGCCGTCCACTGCCCGCCCGCGGCTGACTGCCCGGCCTGCCCGGGCTGAGCCGACTGCGCTGACTGCGACTGCATCATGGCCTTGGCCATGTTCGCCTTGTCGCTCACGCCGAGCGAGGCCACATAGGTCTTGGCATCAGCGGCCTTCGCCGCGTCGTCCGACGGCGAGAACGCCAGGCCGTTGAGCACGTCGCGGGTCTTGTCCTTCTCCTGGTCGGTGACGATGGCGCTGGAGTTCGCATGGTCGATCAGCTCGTCGGTCAGTGCGCGGGTGTAGCCGATTCCGGTGGCCAGCGGCGTGGCGGAGGCGTCCTTGATCGGCTTGACCACGCCCACGATCTTCAGCTGCTCCGCCGAGTCGAAGCGCTCTGCGATGGCGTCCGCGTCGTCGCCGATGTACGTGTAGTCGCCGTTCGCGTCCTTCACGTACTGGTCTGCGGCGGGTATCATGGCCAGCTTCTGCCCCATCGCCGTCGCGTAGTCGATCTTGCCGGTGGGTGTCTTGACCGTCTCGCCGTCGTTGAGCTTGTTCATCATGTCGGTGTAGTCGCTGGCCTTGAGCAGGCCCAGCTCATACAGCGTGGTGAGCGGTACCTTGTTGTCGTCGTCAAGCACGAGCACGACCTGGTCCTTGCCGGTCGGCCATGCGCCCTTGACCACGCGGTAGTTGTCGGTGATGACCTTGCTGATGAGCTGATCGTCCTTCGCCCCCGGCATGATTTCATGGAACGAGTTGGGCGACGCGCTCGTGTCGGTCTTGCCGGTCAGCATCGTCATCTGCATGCTCGTCATGTCGGACATGCTCGACGACTGGCCCATCGAGCTCATCCGCGCAGCGTTCGATGTCGAATCGGACTTGGCACCGATGGTGACGCCGTTCGCGGTGACCAGCGTGCCGTCGGGATCGTGGCTGAACACGGAGAACTTCACGTCGTACGTGTATTGGATGCCGGTTTCGCCGACATATTGGCGAACCTCGCTGTTGGGGTCGTCCAGATACTTCTTGAAATCGGTGAGGTTGTTCTTCGTGATGCTGCTCGTCAGGCTGGAGGTCTGCTTGATGCTGCGGTCGTCCGGGTAAATGCCGTCGTTCTTCGCCGATTTGCCTCCGGTCTCCTTGCCGCCCGCCTGGGCGCCCATGATGCTGGTCATGTCGAAGGTCTGCGAGTCGATGGTGATCGGATAGGCGGTCATCGTGTCGCGCTGGATGCTGTCGATGTACGCGTTAACGCCGGTGGAAACCGACAGGATCAGGGCGATGCCGATGATGCCGATAGACCCGGCAAACGAGGTGAGCAGCGTACGGCCCTTCTTGGTCCTCAGATTGTTGAAGCTCAGCGCGATGGACGTGGCGAGCGACATCGAGGCCTTGCCCAGCCTCTTGTGTACGGGTGCCTCGGACGCGCCCTCCTCGACCTCGTACGGGTCGGAATCGCTGCGGATCACGCCGTCGCGCAGCTGGACGGTTCTGGTGGCGTACTGCTCGGCGAGCTCGGGATTATGTGTGACCATGACCACCAGACGGTCCTTCGCCACCTCCTTGAGCAGGTTCATGATCTGCACGGACGTGTCGGAGTCGAGCGCTCCGGTCGGCTCGTCGGCCAGCACGATGTCCGGGTCGTTGACCAGGGCGCGGGCGATGGCGACGCGCTGCATCTGCCCGCCGGACAGCTGGTTCGGCTTCTTGTTGATGTGGTCGCCCAGCCCGACCTGTTCGAGGGCCTTGCGGGCACGCTCCCGCCGTTCGGTACGGGATACGCCGGAGATCGTCAGCGCGAGCTCCACGTTCGACAGAATCGTCTGGTGCGGAATCAGGTTGTAGCTTTGGAACACGAAGCCGATCGTGTGGTTGCGGTACGAATTCCAGTCACGGTCCTTGTACCGTTTGGTGGAGACCCCGTTGATGATCAGGTCGCCGCTGTCGTACCGGTCCAGGCCGCCGATGATGTTGAGCAGCGTGGTCTTGCCGGAACCCGACGGGCCCAATATCGCCACGAATTCGCTGTCGCGCAGGTTCAGGCTGACGTCATCCAACGCCTTCTGTACGAAATCGCCGGTCTTGTATTGCTTGGAAATCGACTTGATCTGCAGCACGATGCTCCCCTTATTACCCATGGGTGGTTCGTCGTATGTCTCCATGATTTGCGATATGACACCACTGTATCCGACCCGTTCCCCCAGCGCCTCGTGATTCACTGCAAGCATTGGGAATAAAACCGACAACAAACGACTTTGCGTCGCTTTGACATGACGGAACCGTGACGGCCCTCGCGCGTCAAGTGTGTGTATCAAGCATGCTTTGCGTTTTTTTAGCGCCCCCCTCAGCAGTTTTCCCATACAGTCGAAACCATGACAGGACTCACTACATCTGAAGTCGAAGAACGCCGCGCGCGAGGCGAGGGCGAAACCGGGGCGCGAAGCGTCACCAAATCGACAGGCGCGATACTGCGCGAGAACATCTGCACGCTGTTCAACGCACTGAACTTCGCTATAGCGATACTGCTGTTCGCGGTCGGCGCGTACTCCAACATGCTGTTCATCGCGATCATCATCCTCAACATCGTCATCGGCATCGTGCAGGAATTCAAGGCGAAGAAACTCGTCGACGAGCTGACGATCCTCAACCAGCCGCACGCGGTGGTGCTGCGCGACGGCAAGGAGACGACCATCGAGGCCGGCGACATCGTCAAGGACGATGTCATGGTGCTGGATTCCGGCAAGCAGATCTGCAACGACGCCGTGGTCATCGACGGCCGTCTGGAAGTCAACGAATCGCTGCTGACCGGCGAAAGCGACTCCATCGACAAGACCGCCGGCAGCGAGCTGTATTCCGGCAGTTCGGTGATTTCCGGCCGCGCGTACGCCCGTGTGACGCACGTCGGCGACGAGAACTACACGAATTCGCTGATCAACGAGGTGCGCCAGGAGAAGCGCGTGCACTCCGAGCTGCTGGATTCGATGCGCAAGGTCACCCGGTTCACCAGCTTCCTGATCATCCCGCTGGGCGTGCTGCTGTTCGTCGAGGCGATGTTCCTGCGGCACTCCGGCACGTACGACGCCGTGGTGTCGTCCGCCGCGGCGCTGCTCGGCATGCTGCCGAAGGGACTGGTGCTGCTGATCTCCGTGTCGCTGGCCACCGGCGTGATCCGCCTCGCGAAGGCCAAGATCCTCGTGCAGAACATCTATTCGCTGGAGACGCTGGCGCATGTGGACGTGCTGTGCCTCGACAAGACCGGCACGCTGACGGACGGCAACATGAGCGTGGACCGGATCGTGCCGCTCGGCGAGCGCGGTGCCGCCGAGGATTCCGACGCGCTGCTGCGCGCCTACCTGGACGCCAGCGAGGACAACAACGTGACCATCGCGGCGCTGCGCGCCCATTTCGGTGCCGACGGCTCCACCGCCGATGCCGGGCAGCCCGCGGCGCCCGCCGGCGACGGCCGTTTCGCCGCGCAGGCCATCATCCCGTTCTCGTCGAAGCGCAAATGGGGCGCCATCACGATGCGCGCAGCGGCTGGTGCGGCAGACGCGCCTCGCCACGCGCAGGAGGGCGAGTCGGCCGCGGCGGCGACCGGAACCGTGTTCCTGGGCGCCCCGGAGCGCATCCTTGGCGCGAACCTGCCCGATGAGGCGGCCGCGCTGATGGGTCAGGGACTGCGTCTGATCGCCGTCGGATACCTGCCCGGCGCGTGGACGGACGAGGAGCGTCTGCCGGATGCGCTGCAGCCGATGTTCCTGATCGCGCTGCGCGACAACATCCGCCCGCGGGCCAAGGAGACGCTGGCGTACTTCCGCGACCAGGGCGTCGACGTGAAGGTCATCTCCGGCGACCATCCCGACACCGTCGCCGCCGTCGCCCGGCAGGCCGGCCTGGAGCGTTGGCGTGACGTCATCGACATGACCTCGGTGCCGGCGGACGCCCCGGATTCCACGTTCAACGACGTCGCCGGCCGATACACGGTGTTCTCTCGCGTCACCCCCAAGCAGAAGCGCCAGCTGGTGCAGGCGATGCAGCGGGCCGGGCATCAGGTCGCGATGACCGGCGACGGCGTGAATGACCTGCTCGCCCTGCGCGAGGCCGACTGCTCGATCGCCATCGCCTCCGGGTCGGACGCCGCGCGCCAGATCTCGCAGGTCGTGCTGCTCGACTCCGATTTCACCTACCTGCCGCAGGTGGTGCTGGAGGGCCGCAAGGTCGTCAACAACGTGACCCGCACGGCCGCCGTGTTCTTCATCAAGACGATCTACTCGGTGCTGGTGTCGTTCTTCTGCCTGGCTTTGAACGTCCCGTTCCCGTTCATTCCGATCCAGATCACGCTTGTCGATGCCTGCATCGAGGCGTGGCCGTCGTTCCTGACGATATTCGAATCGGACACGCGACGCATCCGCGGCCGGTTCCTGCCCACTGCGCTCGGCAAGGCGGCGCCGTTCGCGATCGTCGTCACCGGCATGATCATCGCATTCAGCCTCATCGCTCCGTTCGGCGAGACGCAGAACCGCACGGTCATGTTCGCGCTGCTGGTCGCCGCGTCGATGGTCGCCGTGATCAAGAGCTGCGTGCCGTTCACGAAGATCCGCGTGTTCGTCTGCGTGACGATGGTGCTGGGTGCCCCGTTCGCGCTGCTCATCCTGCCGCACCTGTTCGAAGTGGTTGCGATGACCGGCCCGATGTGGGCATGGTTCGCGGTGGCGTTCGTGGTGATGATGGCCGTCACCGCCGCGATCATCGCGGCGCAGCGGGCATGGCTGCGGTCCCGGCGCTGACCGGCGAGCGATTCCCCGTGATGCCGGCGTGGGCCCGGCCCGGAGCGATTCGGACATTCATGTTCGATGCGTTCCGGGCCGGGCCCATGTGTTTTCCCTGACTGCGCGGTCACGGCAGAGAGCTGTTACAGTGAAGCCATGCAGATGATACGACACGCCGATATGAGCGATCTAGATGCGCTGGCAGCGCTCGAATCCGAATGCTTTCCGCCGGCGGAGGCGGCGAGCCGCGACGCCATCGCCGACCGGTTGCGCACATACGCCGACCATTTCTGGCTGCTGTTCGACGACGACCGGCTGACGGGGGGCATCACACGCATGGGCACCGACTGCCCTCGTC
>OAVI01000397.1_pt1 | contig 16016 bp, 8 predicted proteins | sample 1476381 | NCBI WGS metagenome assembly OAVI01 (sample SAMEA2580083, study PRJEB22360) | human gut metagenome | biome: human gut; feature: human-associated habitat; material: faeces | place: Denmark | collected 2008/2010 | reverse complement strand
CAACGACCTTACACTATAATATATTAATAATCAAAAGAATAAAACATCAATCATATTTTCGGGAAAACATGTACGTGTTTTTTCAAAAACATGTACGAGAATTCAGGAAAACACGTACGTGTTTTGAGAAACAAATAATGAGATCGTAAACGCCTTTGGAAAAATATACAATAACCCAATGGCAAGCCGAACATGGAAAAATTTCCTACCTTCGCGTAAAAACGGTATATTCCATGAACAAATACGTTAGCACGATTCTCTCAATCTTACTTGTATTCGCACTACCTGTCATAGCCAAAGACAAGAAAGGAGAATTAAAGAAATTATTGAGAGAAGCTATAGCCAACAAAAAAGCCCAAGTAGGAATCGCAGTTATTATCAATGGCGAGGATACGATTACACTGAATAATAAGGTACGTTATCCGTGATACATTATCTGGAACAAAACAAATTACCACTCACAACTTCTTTATATATTTCCCAAACAGAAGAAGATATGCACCGTGACCTGCGATTATGCTATCAGAATTGGACTTCTCCGCTGGATGCTGCCAAGCTGCTAGACCTATTTGTATCCCGCCCTCTCTTTACCGAACCTCATCAAACGTTCATCAAACAGACTATGATCGAATGTGAGACCGGAAAAGATCGGCTGGCTCAACCGCTAGAGGCAACCGATGCCATTATCGGGCATAAAACAGGAACGGGCGACCTGAATGCCCGATGGCAACTGATCGGTACGAACGACATAGGTTTCGTTTTCCTACCGGATGAAGAAAGATATACGATTGCGGTATTCGCTAAAGACTCGGAAGAGAGCCCGGAAGCAACTGCGGCAATCATTGCGGATATATCCCGGATCGTATATCAGTATATCCAAAGAGACTAGCGTGCAAGGGATTGCCATTTCATATACGTGCCGATCCGCTGTAACCACTCCTTCGAGACATAGCGCAAGCCGGACAACCCATGCTGGCTAAATGCGATCTGTATGACCGTAAATCCAAGGTAGACCAATACACTCGGGAATAACTCCAAAACGAAAACACTAAGCCTTATCACGAAAAGAATTAATTCACGGTAAGATAAGCAATTATAGTCCCAACGGCCAAAATAGCGCCGATCGCGGTCTCATAAGGAATCAGCCTCAACCGCTCACGAATGCTTATATCCGCTACCCCACCAGTAGCGTGGAAGAACGATCCATGCGGCAAATGATCAAGCACGGTAGCACCGGAATTAATCATAGCGGCTCCCCAGACACCACTGATACCGGCGGCGATAATAATATCCGCGAATGACGAAGAGGCAACTGTCGCTCCGGCTGTAGTAGAGGCTGTAGCGGCAGACATCAATACGCCGGAAACCGGAGCCAATAAAAGCTCTCCCATATTCGTATGCGATAACGCATCTAATAAAACATCCTTGATAGAGGAAGCCTTGATCACTCCCGCTATAGTGCCTGTCCCGACCAACAGGATCGAGACATTCGACATCTTCTTGAGTCCATACGAGAGGCTGTCCGTAATCAATGACCATTTCCTCATCGCCAGAATCCCAACGATTCCTCCAACGGGCAAGGCTATCATCGGATCGATCGCCACATGGAATAAAGGGCGAAACGACAGCAGTAGGATCGTCACTACCGGAGCGACCATGCTAGAGGCGAAGGAGGGGAGATCCGCTTGCAGGTTATCTATCTCCTCGTTCGCATAAAATCCATTTTGCCGGGGTAAGAAACGGCCTATGACATATACCGTAAACAACAAGCCAACCAACGCCGGGATCAAGTTCGCATACATGACAGAGTACAAATCCGCATGAAAATTCTCAGCGGCGATAATCGTATTCGGATTTGGAGAAATGATATTGCCACATTTGCCTCCACCGATCATCATCAACAAAAGGCTACCCCGGGGAACCGCCAGTTTCCGGCCGATGCTCAACGCAATCGGAGCCACCGTAATAACAGCAACATCAATAAACACTCCAATAGCCGTCAGCAACATCGTAGCGAAAGCGAGCGCAAAAAACACATGCCGTTCTCCCAATCTATAAATGATCGTATTGGAGATAGAAGCCGCCGCACCTGTCTTCAGCAATATCCCCGACAATACTCCCGCCGTCAAGATCCGAATGACGGCCGGAGTTACGTCATTTACTCCACTGATCATTAAAGAGATCGTTTCCGGCAACGACACACCCCCTAATAATCCTCCTACTAATGCCCCTAAAATAAGGCTATAGACTGGCGATACCTTTCTTATAATCAAGAAAATCGACACTAATAATCCGATAAAAGCTCCCCATGCACTCATTATACCCATGTGTTAGTGATTCATATAGTAATGGATTACACGCAATTGTTGTTCCAAGGCACGCCCAATATTCCGGCAGGTGAAATCCTTATCCATCGCCTGCTCCAAGGAAACCGGATAAGGAAGAAGTGGCAAGACCGCCAGAAACCCGGATTTATTAAGCGCCTCTACCTCCTCTACGGAACCACCCATTACGATAACCGGGATACCCTGTCTCATGCCTGCCTGCAATACTCCGCATGGGGTCTTTCCCATGCAAGTCTGTTTATCCAGTTTACCTTCTCCCGTAATAATCAGATCCGCCCCCCGTATACATTCATCAAAACGCAAGGCATCCAGAACCATCTGGATACCGGGTTTAAGTTCAGCCTTTAGGAAAGCGACAAACCCTCCACCTAAACCACCTGCGGCTCCCGCACCCGGAATGTCGTCTATCTCTATTCGTCCCGTTCTTTTTATGACTTCCGCAAAATTTCGCAAGCCCTCATCCAGCAAACGGACCATAGCGTCGTCCGCTCCCTTTTGGCGGGCAAAGACATACGCCGCCCCTTTCTCACCATAAAAAGGGTTATTCACATCGCAGGCTATGGTAAATGAAGTTTCCCGCAATTGCGATAATGCCCTTGAGCAATCTATCTCATAAATCTGATTAAGGATCTGCCCACCCAATCCCAGCTCATTCCCTTTTCTATCAAGAAAACGAAAACCCAAGGCCTGCAACATACCGGTTCCTCCGTCATTCGTTGCGCTTCCCCCTATTCCTATCAAGAAATCCCGGCAACCACGATCCATAGCGTCTTTTATCAACTCACCGGTTCCATACGTCGTTGTTCTCAAGGGATTACGTTCCGACACAGGCACTAACGTAAGACCACTCGCCGTCGCCATCTCGATAACCGCCGTACGATTATCTCCCAGTATCCCATAAGTGGCCTCGACCGATCTCATCAACGGATCATGTACGACACAAGATACGGCTTCTCCACCCATCGCCGTAATCAAAGTCTCCACGGTACCTTCTCCCCCATCCCCAACCGGGATTTTCACGACCTCGCAATCCGGAAAAACCTTATGGATCGCCAACTCGGTACATTCAGCCACTTCAATCGAAGATACTGAGCCTTTAAATGAATCGGAAGCAACAACGATTTTTTTCATTTACCAACCTTTTTATAACATGAAAAATAAGATGCCCAAATATATAAAAAAGGAGTGTCCTTTTCCGAGGACACTCCCATAAACTTAACTAGGTATTCTTTATTTTGCCCGTGTACATTTGATTACCTCTTGATTGATGTATTTAACCTTCTCCAGATCCATCTTTTCCACCTTTCGGTCATAAGTGACCAAGCCGTTTATCTCATGTTCCACATCTGTAGTCTGCGTATAGATGGCCGTGCTTAGTCCGAAATAGTTTATCATCTGCTCTAGCTCGGTAAGCATTAATACATAGGTATCGGTCAAGATTTCTCTATTCAACATCATCTCATAAGCGTCATTGCGTACAGGCCACATATGCCCACGCACAAATAGACCTTTTCCTCCGAATTCGCCAAGGGACGCAGCACGTTTATCATCGGGACGGGGGATCGCCTTAGGCTCGATCTTGCCATAATGATGCATATCCACGAAATCTCCATTTCCGGGATCTCCATAAGCTTTCCGATAGCCCGGAGCGTAATTATATCCCGACATACCGTTTACCCAACGATTCGGATCGTACTTTTTCACCCAAGCTGTGATGTCTGTCGCTTCAAAGGCTCCCCAATTCTCATTAAACGGAACCCACATCACAATAGAAGGCGAGCTGACGTGTTGGTCGATCATCACTTTCAATTCGTCACGGAACTGTTTACGAACCGCCACGGAATCCTCACCATCAGGCTCCCAAAGATTCGGCATATCTTGCCAAACCATCAAGCCAAGCCTATCACAATGATAATAGCAACGTTGAGGCTCTACTTTGATATGCTTGCGTATTACATTAAAACCCGCACGTTTCGCCAGTTCTATATCATATAACAAAGCCTTGTCGGTAGGAGCGGTAAATGCGCCATCGGGCCAATAACCTTGATCTAAAAGACCGATATGGAAAACAAACTCCCCGTTCAATAAAGGCCGAAGCACACCATCTACCTTTCCCATACTAACAGAACGCATACCAAAATAAGAAGATACCTCATCTATTATCTCACCCTTTCGATCTTTCAACTGTAATTTCAAACCATACAAGAAAGGATCATCTGGACTCCATAGACGGGGTTCCCGGATAGGCAAGTAAAAACTCATATTGGAATTTCCTTCGGTTCTTGCCACCTCTGAAGTACCATTATCCGCGATAGCCGTTACCTTTAACTCCTTATCCTCCGTATAAGCAATTACTTCCAACCGATTATTTTTTAAATCGGGCACTAGCTTAATCTGAGAAATATATTGTTTCTCTACCGGTTCAAGCCAAACGGTTTGCCAGATACCGGAGGTAAAAATATAATCTCCACGTGAGCCGTTCTTGCCCGAAGCGGCCCGGCCGTCGTTAGGATCATAAGCACCTACCACAAGGACATTTTCACCGGATTTCAAATAATCAGTAATATAAACTAAAAGCATCGTACCCTCCCGTATGGGTACCCACCTTCTTACCGTTGACAAACACAGACGAGATCCGATCTACAGCCCCAAAATTCAACAATACATGCCTGCCCTTCCATGCTTGAGGAACAGAGAAGCTACGCTTATACCACAGACAAGTATCACCCCCACGAGCTATACCGGATAATTCCGATTCCGGAGGATACGGCACACGTATCTTTTCTACTTTCGCGGGAAAGGCTGGAGGAGTGGTCGCCGTAACAGGATCGAGCAGGTCTTTTCCTCCCATATAATCCCATATACCATTCAGATTCAACCATTCCGAACGCACCATCTGTGGACGCGGATATTCCGGTAAAGGAATCTCAGCCTTCAATGCCTCCTCTGTCCATGGGGTAGGCAATGTGAACTTCTCTAGGATTTGCGCCTTTACGGAGAAGAGATCTCCCCCAAAAAGAAAGGAGCAAAGAGCTAAACAAACAACGGTAATCTTTTTCATAAACCAACTATTTAAATAATTCCGGATAATATTTCCGAATCAAATCTTGATCTTCTTTCTCCAACTTATCGATCAAGACCGGCTTATCTTGCGGGCGGAGACCTTTTTGGTTGATTTTGTTGATCAAGCTCCAATCCTTAGCCGGTTTTGTCGGGGTCGGATCGGCAGGTTCATGAGCCGGCAAATCATAACGGGTAAAGTCGATGACATAAGCCGGGGAATTTTTCGTATGCCAATCACGTAATAAGGCCAAGCGGAATTCCTTATTCATAAACCATTTTATCTCCAAGTTATTATAAGAGTCTCCCAAACCAGAGCCTCGTTCTACGAAGCGATAGTTCCAGTCGTCGTTCGATTTATATTGTTTTCTCCAAAGTTCGCCAAATTCTCCGAACGTAACGAAATGAGTATCCGGCCAGCGTTCCTTGGTACCCGTTACCCACATCTTCATGGCATCGCAGATGAGATCCTTCCCGAACTCATGTACCATCTGCGCCTCCCAGATATTGGCTACCCAGCCAAAGCCATTCAACTCAAGACCTTTATCAAAGTGAATCGCTTCCGTGTGCATCACCTCACGATGCCCCAAATCAAGCCCCCAACCTTTGTACGTCTCGATCGGGCCGACACCTCTACGGCTGTTATATCCATCGATACCATGTCCGGTCTGTCCGCTACGGCGGGCACAGATAAAGTCCATCGTCCAGCCATCCAGATTCACGCAATCGATGAAATCGCTTTTTCCCTGCGCCGGCTTGCAGAAGTGTTCCGTCGAGGGATAGAAAGGATAAGAAGGAGAACCGTCAGCGCCACCACCGTCTATATTATGCTGGCTCCAGATCACGGCGTGCGCCACATGGATGTTCTCTTTCTCCGCCAGATATCTTAGATTATCGGCCGATAAGAAACCTCCCATAATCGATTGGGGACGATAACCATTTCCTACCATTTTAGAAATGATCTCTATCGCCTCCGACATCTCACGGTTTACCCGCTCACGGGGTAGATACATCGCAGGAAAATAACCGGGGAAATAAGTAACCTCATCCCCATATTTCTTTTGGCACTCCACTACATAATCACGGATCTCCCGGTAATTCTTCCGTCCGTCCTCCAAGGCATTCATCGTGAATCCCCATGTAAGACGACCGTTCGGGTTATTCGTGGCGAAAGCCTCCCGCAAGGCCCGCACTCCCTCAAGCGTATGCCAATCCACCTCATCGCGGGGATGTAACTTGACATCCCGGGAGACTTCCCAAGGCGTCGTACGTATCATGATACATAAGGTGACAAAACGATTTCCTTCTATCGTCAGCGGTTCCGTATTCGCCGGGACGACCACAGGATCCGCCGCCCTTAATTGAAAACCACTGAGCACAGCGACCATCCATACGATCACCCATTTTCTCCAAACTGATATATTCATATTACTTTCTCGCATTTGTACAATCTATTACTATTTCCTGATCCGACGGAAACATCCTAAAGACATAATCCGAACCAGATTCAGGTTTCCTTATATGGCCTTTTTCGCAAGTGATCACGTAGTTGAAACCATCGAAGCTAGCGTTGACCGCCTTATCCTCTATAACGGTGAAAGGTAGCTCCTTCCCTGCCGCAGCCTTTAGCTCTAAAGCCCATGAGAAGTCCGCCTCCTTTGATAGAGCGACTACCTCGAAGCGGGTCTCATAGAACGTGATCTTGAAAGCATGGCCTTTTGAGTCTTCGGCGGAAACTACCAAGGTATCCTTGCCTATCTCCGTCACTACCGGATGGTCCAAGGAAAGTTCCTCCTTATCTCCATCCTTGTCTAATCGGACGATCCGAAGCCCGGCACGATCGAGTCCCTCGCTCCACATGAATCCGTCCACGACCGGCAACGTATAGAATAGGAACTGGTTCCCGTCTCCGGGCTTTTCTAGATAAACCGACTTATAGCTCTCGTCGAAAAGATGGATATCCCTAAAGCGGAACGTTCCCTTCTCCCACAATAAGTTCGCCCGATAATAACGGCTGTTAAACCAGACCGTCTTATTGCCTTCTCCACGGACATCCGTCAACGTAGTGACAGCCGTCGCCGGCGTAACCTTGAAGCATTCCTTGAACCACGCACCGGATTCGCCCAGCGTCTCCACCCGGATCTTATTTTCCTTCCTCAAGGAGTCCAAGATAGGGATCTGCATCTCCAGTCCCTTGCTCATATTACTCCACGTGAAAGAGTTCTCCTGTCCCGCTTGCGCATAATTGAAGGCCAGACAAGGCTGATCCACGATCGATTCCAAGAAATAATCCACCCAGCGGCGATCCATGCCCGCCTTCTCATACACGGGTTCCAAGGAGATCACCCCTTGACGCTCTTGTCCCAGACCATCATCATACTGATAAATAGGATCACTGCCCAGCATACGGAAAATAGGAACGGGGATTTGCCCCTCCTCGGTCTGCGCCGGCATATAGGCGTTTACCCGGCTCGGGTAATAGGCTTGGTTCCAGTAACCACCCCATAGGGTATAACCATCCGTCCCCACTTGGTCCTTGCAGTTGCACGACGCCACGATCTTATATTTATCGTACATATACCCCAAGGTATGTGCGTCGATAAACCAAGAGCCGATCGATTTCGGGTACGTGCCGAATATCTCCTTGAACTTCGCCATATAGACATCCACCAGTCGCTCCCGTTCTTCTTTCGTATATCCGGTGCTGAAAGCGATATTCGCGTGCGAGACCCAAGAATGCTCGCCACGCCACTTGATCCCGACGGCCTCGATCTGCGGTTGCGTAAGTTCCCACCAAGCGCCGATCTCGGAATGATCATTGAGTTTACTTTTCAACAGATCTTGGTACAATGGGTTGATCAACGCATCGTACTGCAATAAGAAGGTTGCCGGTAAATCATATTTATTCACCAATTTCACTTGCTCACAAACCGTCTCGTACAATAAGCTATCGGCGTTCTCCACCCGGTAGTCTGTCTGGCGGATGAAATTGATGATGTTGATAATACGGGGAGCAGCCGCACTCTCAACCAGTTTCTCTCCCGCGCTACGGCATCCCGCACAGCAGAAGACGATAAAGCATACAAGACCTATCTTCTTTATGAATGACATTCGATTCAATTTTAAATTCATTTACTCTCATAAAATATTCTAGAAATGGCATTTCACCGGTGTAAAATCATTTTTAGAGATCTAAAAAGCATTTCGCAAGGGTGCAAAGCCATTTCTTAAACCTAAAAATGGCATTTCACAAGCGCAAAGTCGTTTTTAGAAATCTAAAAGGTACTTCGCGAGGGTGAAAAGCCATTTCTTAGATCTAAAAAGGCATTTTACACCAGTGCAAGGCCATTTTTACCGGAATATAAGGCATTACCCTACCACCCCGGGTTGTTCGGAGCCAAGTTCGGGTTCAGATACAACTCATCCAACGGAAGGGAATAATAGTAATGCTTCGGGGTCACAAAGTTACGATTCTCCGCCGGTTCCACAATCAAGAATCCATTTTCGTCTGTCAAACCGGGATTTCCCTCGTTCAAGACATCCAAGTTCTCGTATTCCGAACCTTTCAGCTTAATGCCTTTTATGGCACCTATCAATTCCGTCTCAGCCGTCTTCCAACGTCTCAAATCATCCCTGCGGAAGCCTTCGAACGCTAACTCGATCGTACGTTCCCGACGGATCTCCGTCCGCATATCCAACCCATTGCTCTTCACGAAAGCGTTGGTCAGAGGAGGCATCTCCACGCCTTTCCGGGAACGGATCACATTGATCGTCTTGTTCAAGATGTCATCGCTGATCGCCCCGTCTTTCTCGTAAGTGGCCTCAGCCAATATCAGCAATACCTCCGGATAACGGATGATGTGATAATCATATACATCCTTGTCAGAAGGAACGGAAGTCTCCGCCATATATTTCCACAACTTATAACCCGTACGTGTCTCGGGACGTATGGTAAATTGCGGCGGGCAGGTCAAGGCGCCGTCTTGCGGACTGATATAGTCGGTTCCGGGCATCAAGAAGGTCTGTTTCATACGAGGGTCACGATTCTCATATTCGCTCTTGATCGTGGCATATCCCTCAAATCCGGAATTAGCGTTCTCAATCGGCAATCCCGTACTCTTACACAAATACATATCGGCCAGCTTACGGGTAGGCGTCCCTCGCCATCCCCAATATACAGGGCACGCGTCGCTATGGTGGCGGATATCCGTCTCGTACCGACTGTCGAAGATACCCTCTTTTGAATTATCGCCCGCATTGATAAACAAGTAGCGGTAGCTCTCCTCACCAGAGCCTTCATATAAAGCATACTCACCACTATCGATCACTTTTGCAGCGGCATCGATCGCTTGTTGCAACAACTGCTGATAGTCCGAACGGTGCTGGTGATACTTCGCCCAAGTCCCGGCAAACAAGGCAACCCTCGCTTTCAACGCCAAGGCAGCGCCTTGGGTTACACGTCCCGCCTCATCCGAGTTTAACTCACTCTGCAAGGGTAGTTTAGCATACACCTCGTTGAGTTCCGACAAGATGAAGTCTTCCACCTCCTGTTGCTTATTCCTAGAACCATACAACTCCGGGGAATCTACGGTAAGCACCTTCGTCAAGATAGGGATATCGTTGTATTTCGCCATCAACCGAAAATGCGAGTAAGCACGGAAGAAACGGGCCTCAGCCACATACCGCTCGATCTCCGAGGGATCGCCCTCGTACGTCTGGCTCTTCTCGATAATCATATTGCTCTGACGCAGGTCTATGAAAGTAGAGTCCCATAGGGCATCCGTATTCGGTGCGATCAACGTACCGTTGCTCGTCGTATTCTCGTTCAACTCATAGGCGATATCGCTATCCGTATCCTTCGTGCCGAACGTCTCGGTACGTGTGTAGAGCCAATTGACCTCTTTCTCGAAATCATCCGGGGTTTTCCAGAATAGCTCGTCCGGCATATTATCTTTTGGCAACAGGTCTATATCTTGGCAACTTGACAAGAACAAAGCGGAAACAATAAAGCTTCCCAATATTATCCGATAGTTTTTCATGACTTTTCGCTTTAATTTTTAAAATACGACATTTATACCAAATGAATAATTACGGGTAAACGGATAGGAAGTAATGCTACCGCTGTTCTCCTCCGGGTCCCAACCATTTGGCGTGTTATGTACCTCGAATAAATCCTCGCCGGAAAAATACACCCGCACCTTCTGCAAACCGGCCTTCGAGGTCAAAGTCTGCGGGATCGTATAACCGAACTGCAAGTTTTTCAAACGAGCATACGCAACGTTAAACTTCGTGTTCGTAGATACATAATAATTGTAGTTTCGTTTATCCTTCAACGTGATCGCCGGATACTGGGCGTCCGTTCTTTCCGGGGTCCAAGTCTTTCCATACCAATACTCGGCGGATTGATACCATGCCTCTGGCATCGGGCACCGGCTCTCCCCTTCCAAGAACATCGTCCTACGGCCGACTCCTTGTATGAAAGCACTCAAATCGAATCCCTTCCAAGCCATACTCAGGTTAAAGCCGAAATTATAACGCGGGTTCTTGTCGCCCAAGTATTTCACGTCACCGGAGCCTTCTTTACCATCACCTAATACGGATAGCTTCCCGTCTCCATCCAAGTCTTTGTACATAGCGTCACCTACGCTCAAGTCACCCGGGATACCTCCTTCCGAGAAACGAGATTTATACGCCTCCAATTCTTGCTCATTCTGGATGATTCCATCAAATTCATATCCGAAATAGGAATTCAACGGATATCCGGTCGGAGTCTCGTTATTACCTAATTTGATCAGGTTACTTCCAACCCGATCCACGACTTTGTTTTTCGCGTCACTGATATTAAAGCGAACCGAGTAGCTGAAATCCTTGATCTGATCCCTCCAGCCTAGAGAGATTTCCCATCCATGAATACTTAAATGGCCGCTGTTCGTGCTCGGAGCGTCCGCACCTAACATAGAAGGATATGTCTTCGGGATAAGCATGTTTTTATTCTCTTTCCAGAAGTAGTCGAACGATCCATATAAACGGTTATTGAGCGTCGAGAAATCAAATCCCACATTGGTTGTCTGGATCGTCTCCCATGTACGAGAGGTAGAAATAATATTTCCAGACGTAGCCATTTGTCCTTTTACGCCAGCCCCGAAAGGATAATAATCGTTCGATAAAGAGATCAATTGAATATAATCATACAATCCGATACCGGACTGATTACCCATCTCTCCATAAGAAGCCCTTACCTTCAAGTCCTCGAACCAACCCAATCTTTTCATGAAGCCTTCTTCCCCGACACGCCAAGCCGCATTTACACCCGGGAACCATCCCCAACGGTGATCCGGATCAAAGCGGGAACTACCATCCGCACGGATCGTTCCTTCGATGACATATTTATTGGCAAACGTATAATTCACTCTGGAGAAGAAAGAATTAATCGTCCACTGATTTCCCTCGCTCCAAGCGTTTTGATCTTGAGCGCTACCCAATTGCAAAGACATATTTTCTTGTTGGTCGAAGTTAATACGCTTCGCCGTGAACCTATCATAGTTCTCAGACTCATGGGAAGTACCGACCATCACGCTTAAATCATGCCGGTCATTGAAGTTCTTTTTATAATCAGCATAGAGCGTGAAGTTCTTGGATAAAGTTTTCTGGTAACGACGCTCCGCGCTATTCGGCGTACGTTTCTCCCGGACCTCGTTATTATCCCAATCGTAATTGATGATTTTCTTGTTCGTCACGTTCTCATCCTGATCATACTTACGGATCACGGCTTGCCCCACCAATTGTAATCCGTCGATCACTTTCCAGCGTAATTGGTTGTTGACCGTTATATTACCTGTAGTCTTATTCACCATACCCCCGTCTTCCAATACTTGGGCCGGATTATCGAAACCCTCGAATGTATAGAAAGTTCCCGACGGATTGTACATCGGAGTCCAAGAGCGAGTCTTATAAATCAGTTCCCATATATTCTGTCCTTCCGTCAAACCCGAGGAATAGTCCCTGTTGCTTGCCTCATAAGCTAAATTAAGATCGTAAGTCAAGTTCTTGAAGATCTCGACGCTCGATTTAGCACGTACGAAGTAACGCTTGTTCACATCCTCACCAAATTTAGGGATACCTTCCTCCCGCTGATGGCCTAAAGACAACATATACGAGTATCTCTCTCCACCGCCGGAGATATTGACATTGTAATTCTGCATATTACCATTGCCAATAAGCATATCATTCCAGTCTTGATCCTTGAAGAATTGCGGATAGCCGGTCCAACGCCCCCATTCCGCATCAGTCAACACCAGATCACTATTCTGCCGGATCAGGTCCAATTGATCTCTCGTGTATTCTGGAGTGAATGATCCATCGGTGATCTCCAAGGCCATCTCCGCATGTTGTAATAGATTCGCCGGTTTCCTTAACAACGCAGGAGTCTTAATAGAGTAATATGCATCAAAAGCAACAGATGTCTTCTGATTGCGCTTACCACTTTTCGTTGTCACCAGAATAACACCATCCGAGGCACGAGCACCGTAAATAGCGGCCGTACCATCTTTCAATACGGAAATATTCTCGATATCGGAAGGATTGATCATATTAATGTTTCCCTCCGCTCCATCAATCAAAACAAGGGGAGTACCACCGTTGATAGAAGAGACATCACGAACCTTCATGGTCATGTCCGAACCCGGAGCGCCTCCGGCACGTGTAATCGTCAAACCGGGTACCTCTCCCTGCAAAGCCTGAGCCGCATTCTGAACCGGACGAGACTCAAACGCTTTCGCATCGGCCGTAGATACGGCACCACCCAAGTTCGCTCTTTTTACCGTACCGTAACCGACAACTACAACCTCATCCATTTGCAAAGCATCTTCCCGTAACTTCACGTTCAAATTCGCTTCCTTGCCGGGACGCAATTCCGTCATGGCATATCCGATGTAAGAGATTTGAAGGACACCGTTTTCCGATACCTCCATTGTAAATTTTCCATCAAGGTCCGTAACCGTTCCGTTGGTAGTACCTTTCTCAACTACGTTCGCACCGATAATAGGTTCTCCATTCTCGTCGGTCACTACCCCTTTTACCAAATTCTTCTTTTGTAAAACCGCCTGTGAAGAAGGAGCGGCTTTCTCGTTTTTTGTAGAAGGATTAATTAAGATGAAATTATTCTCGGTAATCTCATACTTTATCCCTTCCTGCTCGAAAAGACGCTTTAAGATAGTTTCTACCGTCTGCTCTTTCACATGTACAGATACTTTCTTATTCAGGTTAACCTTCTCGCTCTCGTAGATAAAACGGAAGCCAGACTGTTTCTCTATCTTGAAAAGAACCTCCTTTATTGTCTGGTTATTAACGTCCAAAGACAACTTTGTCTCTTGCGAATAGACAGAGGCCGAGATCTGAAGTGAACATGCGATAGAGAATAATGTCGTCAATCTCATAATAGACAAAGTTTTTTTAAGGACCGGAGACTCTTCCGGCCTTGCTATATTCCAAAAATTCATATATTTGTAATTCGATTGTTTGTTAACACTAGTGTTACGAGCACTAATTTTAATGATCAAAAAGATGACGGGGAATGTTCCAGCATTTCCCGTTTTTCATGTGTATTCATGCGATTCCTGTTCTTTACTTCATAGGCAGACTTTATTTAGAGGTTATACTTATATTTTTTCCTTTCACGTTATAACTTATATCACTCAATCGGGATAGTACACCCAATATATCCGTTATGGTTTCCTCCTGTATGACTCCATCGTAATGTATACTATTCCCCAAATCCTTTTGAAGATGGATGGTTACATCGTACCTCCTCTCCAGATATTTGCAGACGGAAGCCAACGACATATGATCCATATAGAGTTTATCCTCCAGCCAGCTGTACGAATGAGATAACACACCCGATGTCGGTCTCATCTTGTTGGTTTGCTTATCGAAAATCGCCATGTCACCGGCGTTCATTAACAACTTATCATTCCCATGATCCAACTCGATACAGCCTTCCACCAACGAGGCTTCAACTGTTTTTTCATCCGTATACGCTTGCAAATTAAAAGAAGTTCCATGTACCTTTAAGCGTAATCCATTGCTCATCTTGATCACGAACGGTATCTTGTTCTTCGAGACATCGAAGAAGCCCTCTCCTTGGAAATTCACTTCCCTGATATTCTCCTTTGCGTTATAGGAATACGTAATATCAGATCCAGAATTCAGCTTAACAACGGAACCATCCGGCAAGACCACCTCCGATCGGCTTCCGTAATCAGCGGTCATTCGAACCAGCATTTCCGGCTGTTTATCAAATACTCCCATTTTCGAAAACCCGAGGACAAGCAATAAAGTAGCCGCCACTCCTGAAATGATATATCCAATATTCACCAAGCGTTTCCGCTTATTATCTCTCTCTTTATTGATACGATCGATCTTATCCCATGCGTATTGAGCATTAAAAGTTTTTTGCTCCAGATAAGAGCCTGTTTCTTTCCAGATCTCTTTATACCGTTTAAAATCTTCTTGATTAGACTCATCCTCAGCCAACCATTCATCCAGAACCGGATCCACGATCTCTTCATTCATCCTCTCCGATAAATGGTCAACGATGTGTTCTCCTATTTGCTTTTTCTTCTCCATGAGTCTAGTCTTTATTTAAATGACACCACAAATAAAAAAAGGTCCTATACGAACCTTGAAAATTTTCTCATTATTTTATACCTCCTTCATCTCCAGACATTCCTTCAACTTCTGTAAAGACATCCATATTAGATTTTTAATTGTTTTCACGGATATAGATAGTTTCTCCGATATTTCTTTCTGCTTCAATCCTTTTACCCTGTGAAGAAGTAACACTTCTCTGCTCCGATCCGGCAAATGGTCTATACAATCATAAAGAGCGATCCTAAACTCTTCTGTTTCCAGTTGATTATCCTCATAGGATAGAAGTAATAAGTCTTGATTCTCTGATAAACTTCCCGTCTGCACCTTTGATCGGATAAAGTTCAAGGCCAGATGTTTAGCCATCCGATATAAATATCCTGATACATTTTCCTTTATCTCTATTCTCCCCCTATTTTTCCATAAATTCAAGAAAAGCTCTTGAACAACATCCTCCGCATCATTTCTATCCATCAATAGACTATACACATACTGACAAAGACGCCCGTAATAACGATCAAACAGTTTATTATAACTGATATAATCATTATTTCCGATCGCTATCATTAAAACCTTATCGGCATGAATTTCCTGCATACAATCTTTATTATCATGAATATTCGCAATCGTCTTTACAGGTAAATGAGTTTCGGCAAGACTATGGCTAACAAAAAGAAGAACGAAGATATAAAGCGAACAGAATCAGTTTGTAATCGAGGTTTAAAAAGATGCTTAGTTGATAGATCTGAGATTTCATAAAAAGGAGGAATAGATTATAAATATATATGGTTGAGCGATTTACGGTTTATCAACAAAACCATAGTCTTGCCGAGACTCAGTTGTAATAGATCTCAGAAATATATTTTACAAGGGATCAATCGTGTCTTTCCTCAAATCTCCTGTAACGCAAATGTAGAAAAATTATTATTCGATTGGTTATTTTAATATTTATTTTCCTGCAAAATT
>OAVI01000371.1_pt1 | contig 16878 bp, 20 predicted proteins | sample 1476381 | NCBI WGS metagenome assembly OAVI01 (sample SAMEA2580083, study PRJEB22360) | human gut metagenome | biome: human gut; feature: human-associated habitat; material: faeces | place: Denmark | collected 2008/2010 | reverse complement strand
GCGCACCTTGGCGGAGAACCAGACGTGCGGGTTGTCGCCTTCCTTGATGCCGGCGGTTTCGGCGGCGGTGACCAGCGTGGCCTTGGTGGACTGCGCGGCCTTGGTGGCCCACGGGTCGTAGTCGGCTCCGTTGACCACGGCAACCTTGGCGGTGCCAAACTTGGCGACATCCTGGCTGGTGGGTTCGTAATCATGTGCTTCGACGTTGGTCTTGGTCATGATGTTGGTGACTTCGACGTTGCTGCCGCCGAGGTCCTTGGCCACGGAACCCCACTGGTTGATGGAGGCGACGACCTCGATCTTGCCGGAAGACGCGGCGCTGCTGGAATCGGACTTGCTGCCGGCGGCATTGCTGGAACCGCAGGCGGCCATCGAGAACAGGGTCGCCGAGGCGGCCGCGATGGCGAGCGCGCGCTTGGCGTTGGACATGATGGACATGATTGGATTTTCCTCTCTAATTCAGCTGTTTGGCTGGGCGATGTTGCTGTTGCTGCATCATCGCTCGGCCACCCACACGACAGAATAACATGTATTGAGAATTATTATCATTTGCATTTATATCGGCGTGTTGCACGCGCACACCCGCGCTGCCGGCGGAAATCCCGCGCCCCGACGACGGCAACGCGGGATCCCGCCGTTTTCGGCAGACGAAACGGCAGTATCCCCGCGTCCGAACGATACCCGCGCGGGGGTTCTGCCATTTAAAGCCTCGGAAACGACAGAAATCCCGCGCCACCTTCGTTCGGACGCGGGGGGTTCTGCCGTTTGCCGCACATGTCACAACGGCATCGCGGCACAGACCGACGCCTGCACCAGGTCGACGAGCCCCACGGTGTGGGCATCCTCACAGACCAGCGCATCACGCAAGGCGATTGCACGGATGATGTCGCGGCAGGCGCACTCCCCGTCTGTACCCAAATGGCGTGCCAGGCAACCGGCACCAATGACCGGCAATTCGAGCACGCACGAGGCCTCACGGATCAGGCGGGAGACCACTACGCCGGTCGAACGCTCGTCATAGACGCCGTTCTCCTCGCCCATGCCGTACAGGCACAAACGGTCGTCGTCAAAGAATCGCTCTTCGAATTCGTCAAGGCCTACGGCATTGGCCACCGCACCCACGAACATCGACTCACCCCACTCGTTGAGACGGAAGGAATCGGCCAGATACTGCGCGACCGGCGTGGCCTCAAGGCCCACAGGCAGCGAGACCAGAAACGCGCCGGCCCGACCTTGCAGCGATCCGAGCGTCCGTTCAAGGTCATGTTTGACCGCGCAGCTCATGCAGCACCCCTCGAGCCCGAACGAATCGGACTCGCCGAACACCACCCCGCTTGCCTGGGGCTTCGCGACGTTGCGCACGATATCGAGACCGGATTCCACGGCTTCGTTCGGGCGCACGTCATAAGCAATCGAGCATACGGACGGGAAGGAATCGACCAACGAGAACGCCACGGAGTCCAGGCTCAGGCGGTCGGCGCCGGTGAGCAGCACCACGGGCGTGCGCCCCTCCGCGTTTCCCTGTGATTGCAATGCCGGATGAATCATGACAGCCTTTCTGATTTGATAATGGTTATCATTATGATATAGTTGCAGGCATGTCCAAAACATGTCAAATTCTGGGAACACGCGCCGGGGTCGGCAACCGCGTCTCCCACTCGCACAGGAAAACACGCCGAACCTTCGCCCCGAACCTGCAGTCCAAGCGGTACTGGGTGCCGTCCTTGCAGCGGCACGTCACGCTTACCGTGAGCGCCAAGGGCATCAAGACCATCGACCGCATCGGCATCGAGGCGGCGATCACCCGCATCCGCCGCGATCAGAACGTCAACTGAACCGGCCACGGCATCACCCCCATGCTCGGGCAGTCAGTAGGCCCGCCACTGTGCCGGCGCGTAACCGCGCAACAAACCGCGCTAACGAGCTGCATCACCCACATGGCACCGCGACGTACGCGACATACGTGACATAACAGCGTGACACCCACACATAGAAAGCACCACTCATGGCAAGCAAATCCTCCGCAATCCGCCCGGTCATCACCCTGAAGTCCACGGCCGGCACCGGATTCACCTACACCACCACCAAGAATCGTCGTAATACGCCGGACCGTCTTGAGCTCACCAAGTTCGATCCGGTAGTCCGCAAACGGGTGCTCTTCCGAGAGACCCGCTAATCCATCTGTTCGTTCATTGGACACCAGTCGCGAGGCGAGGAAGAGGCTTAAGCACCCGCCGAAATCGTTTCCTTGTTGGCATTCCGGCGGTTTCCTCTATCACCATTTCATGAACTCATCTTCCGAACCTTGCGGCATGCGCCCAATGAACGAATGCACTCGTCCCAGCTCCGGCCGGCGCGATTCCCGCGCCCCGGAGCCTTATCAAGGAGCCGGACATGGCCAAAACCAGTAAGATCAACCGACAATTGCAGCGCGAACGCATGGTCGCCAAGTATGCCGAACGCCGCGCCGAATACAAGCGCGACAGCGTCAACCCTCATCTGACCGCCGAAGAACGCGCCGAGGCGATGCGCAAGCTGCAGGCCCTCCCCCGCGACGCCAGCCCCACCCGTCTGCGCAACCGCGATTCCATCGACGGCCGCCCGCGCGCCTACAACCGCAAGTTCGGCCTGTCACGTATCAATCTGCGCGAGAAGGCACACAAGGGCAAACTGCCCGGCGTGGTGAAATCCAGCTGGTGATCGGGCCGGCACAACCGGCCGTCAGGCCGTCTCAGGCCATCTCAATTCACCGGATTCCACCCGCGCGTCCGACGCCATTCTCATCCATATCACCACACAACACCACACAACCAAAGGTCCATAACCATGCAAGAGGGCATCCACCCCGAATACGGCCCCGTGGTCTTCTATGACCGCTCCGCCGACAAGTACTTCCTCACCAAGTCCACACTGGTGGCCAAGGCCGTAAACCTGCCGACCATCGACTGGGAGGACGGCAACACCTACCCGCTCGTCAATGTGGAGGTGTCCAGCTACAGCCACCCGTTCTACACCGGCAAGAATGTGGTGATCGACGCCGCCGGTCAGGTGCAGAAGTTCAACGCTCGTTACGGGCGCAAGTGATTCGCCGCACATTCCGCAAAGACCGTAAGACAAGAAGAAAGGAACGGACATGAAGGTCAAGGCATCGGTCCGCTCATTGGCCCGCAAGGATGGCTCCTATGTCGTCCGCCGGCGCGGCCATCTGTATGTAATCAACAAGAAGAACCCCCACTGGAAGGCGAGGCAAGGCTGATGGCACTGCCCAAGTACAAGGCGTCCCGAGCAAACACGCATTCGCGCCGAGCCAACTGGAAGGCCAAGGTGCCTCAGCTGGCCACGGCCAGAACGCCTGAAGGCGAAGTGGTTCAGGTTCCGCAGAATCTGGCCGCAGCCGTACGAAAGGGGTATATGAAGCCATAACCAACATCGTGGATTCCGCAATCCATCAAGTCTCGTAACAACAACTCGACGGTCCGCTCCACAGGCCGGCGGCGTACGTTCTTTCTCCCATTTCCTTCCGTATGCCGTCACCTGCCGGGGCGAACCGCCGTTTTATGAGGCCACCGCATCCGATCTGGCCAAGCTCGCCAAGGCAGACATCGTGGTGCCCAACGGCGCCGGCTACGACGGCTGGGCGGAAAAGGCGCAGCTTGACAAGAAACGCCAGACCATCGTGAACGTGGGCGGCCTCATGGGCGTCACCGCCACCGACGAGCACGAGCATTCCCACGACCACGCCGAGGGCGAAGAAGGCCGCCATCACCACCATGGTGCTACGAACCCGCACCTGTGGTTCAGCCCGGAAGCCGTGCTGAAGGCCGCCGAAGCCATCAACGCCGTCTACGCGGACAAGGCCGGGGCCGGTTCTGCCACCGCCGCCACCGTGCAACGTCACTTCAACGACAGGAAGAAACCCTCAAGGAAATGGACAACTGGCCCACGTATTACCCGGCATCCATGAGCAAGGAGGAAGTGGCCACCGAGATGCTGGCCCACTGATTCGCCATCGGCCCAGGCAACCATGTGCAAAGTTCCCCGCATATCGATGTGTACCATCGGTATGCGGGGAACTCGCATATTATCTCGACCACTATCATGCGTACGGTGCTAATATGACGGCGATATGGCAGGTGATATTCGCATGAAAGAACCTCGCATGCAGCGCACGGAACAGGTGAACACCGCGCAACAGGACCATTCGGCGAACTATCTGTTTCTGATTATCGGCACGCCGCTGGTGGCGTTCCTGATTGCGGCTTCCGCGATGCTCGAGTCGCGTGGGTTTCCGGTTCCGCTGGTGCGTATCGGCACCGGTGCCGCGGGGCTTATCCTGCAGGCGATTCCGTTCATGCTGCTGGGCGCGATGATGTCGGCCGCGGTCAGCACGTTCGTCAGCGCCGATTTTCTGACCCGCCACATACCGAAATCGTTGGCCGGCGGACTGGCCGCGGCATTGGTGGCCGGTCTGTGCCTACCGGTGTGCGATTGCATGGTGGTGCCTACGTTCGCGAATCTGATGCGCAAACGCCTGCCGCTGCCGTGTGCGGTGACGTTTCTGTGCGCGATGCCGGTGATGAACCCGATGGCGATATGGTCCACATGGTTCGCATTCACCGACAAACCATGGATGGTGGCGGCCCGCATGGGGTTGGGCATGGTAGTGGCGATAGTCGCGGGGGTGTCGTTCGCGGTGTGGCCGCTCCGCTCCCCTGCGGTGCGTGAGAGGCCGCTGACGATTGGGCGGTCGTTGATTTGCGAGGATTGTGCAGGGGCGACGGGTGATTCGCCTGAGAGCCACCCCCAGTCGGCTTTGCCGACAGCCCCCGCCGGCGGGGGCACGGGGCGCGGATTGGAGCGGTTCACGCATTTCATTCGGCATACGCATGACGACTTTATGCGGATGATGCCGATTCTGCTGTTCGGCACGATCATTGCCTCCATCATGCGCACCGCATTGTCGTCGTTGACCAACGGTTCAAGCACGCTCGATGACGCTGGTGCCATCGTACTGATTCTGACGGCGATGGGACTGGCGTTCCTGTGTTCGCTGTGCTCTACGTCCGATGCGGTGATCGCCGCCAGCATGATTGGCGCGCTGCCGGTCTCCGCCATGCTTGCCTTCCTGGTCTTCGGCCCGATGCTCGACCTCAAGAACACGCTGATGCTGGCCACGGAATGCCGGCCACGGTTCATCATCCGGTTCATCGCGACCGTGGCGGCGGCCTGCTTCCTCGCCGCGATTGCCGCCCATCTGGTGATGGGAGCGTAGCCATGAAACGCAAAGTCACACTCCCCGACCGCGTGGAGGCGCTGTGTTTCGCGGCGCTGGGCGCGGCCATCGCCTATGCAGCGGTGGGCGGATCATACACCACGCTGACCACGCCGCGTTCGCTGCCGTATCTCATCATCGGTGCGGTACTGCTGTTCGTGCTGGCGACCGCAGCATGGCTCGGACTGTTCCATGCCACGGAGCGTTCGGTTTTACGGTTCCTGATCGCCTTGATTATTCCGGCGCTGCTGATCGCCGTGCCGTTCCAGCCCAGCAGCGGCAGCGGCGGCTTCGACGAGTACGCCGGTGGCCGCGCTATCGTCATTCCCCGCAGCTCGCACAAGCCTGATGGCTCCTCGCAGCTGCACGGACTCGACACGGCGAACAAGACCCTGACCATCAGCGACGACGAATTCGGCTCATGGTTCGAGCAGATCGACCATAATCCGCAGCGTTACGTCGGTTACCATGTGCAGGTCACCGGGTTTGTGAGCAAGTCGCGTACGTTCGACGCGGACGAGTTCGAGCTGTCCCGCCAGTTCATGTCCTGCTGCATTCTCGACATGACCCCATTCGGGTTCATAGCCAGCTCCGGCAAGGCCGGCACCCCGCACAATCACGACTGGGTCACCGTCGACGCCGTCATCAAGCAGGGCGCCTACGGCTCCGCCGGCCACGAGCGCCAAGGCCTGATACTGCAGGTCCGGTCGGCCAGCAAAGCCGCAGCCGCCCCGACCGGCTACTTCTACTGGCAGTAAATGACGCGTCTCCCGAAATGGGAAGCACTGCGCTGCGCCATGACTCGCCCCATATCGGCAGAAATCCCGCGTTACAACGAAAGATACGCGGGGGCTCTGCCTTTATAGGGCTCAAAACTGGCAGAAATCCCGCGCAGGCCTCGTTGAAACGCGGGATTTCTGCCAGTTGATTCAAATCATGTGACAACATGCCGGGCATCTGATTTGCTTTAATAACGATAATGAATATCATTTGTTAACGGAAAGGGGCATAACGTCATGAGCATCGAGCAAACCGCGACCACTCGGCGCGTGACGCGACCCCGACTCCTCATCACCCAGGTCCTGGCGGAACTATCCCGATTCGCCACGGCCCAGGAAATCACCGACATCCTGCGCGAGCGCGGCACACGCATCGGCACGGCCACCGCCTACCGCAATGTGCAGATGATGGCCTCCCAAGGCGAGCTCGACGTAATCCACGTCAACGGCGAGGCCTCTACCGCGAGTGCTCGGACCAGCATCACCACCATCACATCGTATGCCACGAATGCGAGCGGACCATCGAAATCGAGATTCCCGGACTTGAGCAGTGGATTGACAAAGCCGCCAAGCAGTTGAAGTACCAGACCATCGCCCACGAACTGGAGATTTTCGACCTGTGCCCCAAGTGTGCGGCGAAGCATGCCATCGAACCGCCTCTCAGCGTCGGCACCTCACCAAAGGATGGACCACTGACGACGCCAGACGATACTGGCCGTCGGCGCTCGAACAAATAATGGCACAGTCCCGACGCTACTGGCCTTCAGCATCGGTGCCCTTCCAATCCTTGGCGCAATAGCGACGATATAAGCTCCACTCGCATCGTTAGATTGCCAACGCTTGGCGCAGCACCGACGCCAGACACGCTCATCGTCGTTGTTCCACCAATATTTGGATTGGTACCGCCACCACCTATACCAGGCGTCGACACTCGGCCAACAATCGGCCCGTTACCGACACAAAACTGCATGAGGTCTCATTGCTCTTAATAGCAGCAATGGGCCTGATAATCACTTTCACCAACTTTCGCCGCTGCCGTCTGCCGCCCTACAGTCACAGACGAACAAACGCTGAAAGGAACAACAATGACTATCAAGACCATCGATGAGCATGCTTACGAGATCGTTACCGAAGAGGGCACCTTCGCCGTCTGCAAGGACACGCTGGCCAAGTTCGACGCCACCAAGCACGAGCACGGCGTGGCCGCCTGTGGCCGCTGCGGCTGCTGCTTCACCGGCGACTGCTGCGACGACACCGGCTGCGAGCACAACCACACCGAAGAGTACGGGGGCAAGGCTTGCCTGCACGCTTGCCACGAGAACCGCGAAGGCCACGAGTGCGCCTTCTGCCACCTTGCCTTCGACACCAACGAGAAGTGCCACGATGAGATCCTGGCCGACCTCAAGGAACTCAAGGCCGAGCTGGCTGTCTGAGTTTTAGGTTTCCGATTTCTCCTGCGGATTGACCCCTCTCAGGGAGGGGGCCAAATTCCGACACGAACCACCGCGCTTACCGTATGATGTATACGGGCGCGGTGGTTTTGTTTTTCTCGATGATGGCGCAGATTTGCTCGGGCGCCTCCTTGCAGCCGCGCCGGATCCATAGCCAGATAATCGATGAGACGGCGGAGACCAGAATTTCCAGCGCATAGTCGTGAGGAATGCCGCTGTAGCTCAGCTCGGCACCCACACGGGCCGCCTGCCCAAGCAGCATCTGCTTCAACACATCCTTGACCCGGTCATACACCTGCATATCGTTGCCCGAACGGGACAGTGCGTCGAAGAACGCATACTCACGCTTGACATAGCGCAACGCCTTGGCTTCGTGTTCCAGTTCTACAATCTGGTGGCCAACCTCACGGCCAAGGAGAACGTGGAGCTCGCCTCCGAAATCATGAAAGACGCGCAGGAACCGACCCAAGCGCTTATCGACGTGGGGCTTCAGGACCGTATCAACAACTTCCCCGCGCAGCTTTCGGGCGGCGGACAGCGGCGCATGGCCATCGCCCGAGCGGTGGCCACGAACCCGAAGATTCTGCTGTGCGACGAGCCGACTGGCGCTCTGGACTACAACACCGGCAAGCAGGTGCTGCAGATTCTGCAGGATCAGAGCCGTAAGAAGGGTGCGACCGTGGTCATTGTGACGCACAATTCCGCCATCGCGCCGATTGCCGACCGCGTGATCCACATGCATAACGCGCGCGTCAAATCGATCGAAGTGAACGAGCACCCGATGGATATCAAGGATCTGGAGTGGTAAGCAGTATGACCGATCTCAACGATTTCACCGAAACGACCAACCTTACGCCCGCGACCGACTCCGCAGCCGATTCCGCCGCAAATTCAGCAAACGACTCCTATACCGCGCCCGGCAGAACGCCCCACGCGCACAAGGCCAAGCGCAACCGCCGACGCAACGGGTCATTCCATAAGCGCATGCTATGGAAAGACATCCGCGTCACCATGGCCAAATCCAAGGGTCGATTCGCCTCCATCGTGAGCCTGATGACGCTTGGCTCCTTTGCGCTCGTAGGCCTGTTCGTCACCGGCCCGGACATGCAAATAACCGGCACCGACTTCTTTAATCAGAACAATCTCGCTGACATAACCGTCATCAGCGATTATGGCCTGACCAAAGCTGACGAAAACATTATTCGCAGCGCGCCGAAGTGGCCAAGGCGATGAAGGGCGGGGCCGTCTCCGAGTCCGCGCCGATCTACTACGAGGAGATGTCGAAAGTGGCCGGCACGGAGAACGACAAACAGTCGATTACCCTGATCGCCACTGATGACGCCTACAATTTCGGCGACTACATCACCCTGCGTTCGCGCACCGGGCACAAGCCGCAGGTGCTCACCGACCGTGGTGCGATCATCTCCGAACGTATGGCGGAGATGATGGACGCCAAGGTAGGCGACACGATTACCGTCACCGATTCGAGCGGCACCGAGCGCAAGGTGCGCGTGGACGGCATCACCGAAATGCATATCGGGCATTTCATGTTCATGACTTCGGGTGGCTATAAGCACGTGTTCGGCGAACAGTACCAGTCGAACGCCTATATGGTGAGGCTCAAGAACCATGAGACCTCCAATGTGGAGTCGCGTAGCGCCAAGCTCATAAAGTTGGACGGCGCGAAGGGCATTGTGCAGAACACGACTTCGAAGAAACAGGTGGCCACAATCGTCGACTTGCCGGATCAGATCATGGAAGTGCTGATTCTCGCGGCTGAGCTGCTGGCCGTGGTGATCCTCTACAATCTGACGAATCTCAACGTCTCCGAACGTATCCGCGAACTGCCGACCATCAAGGTGCTCGGCGGACTCGGCGTGCTGGTCTACCGGCGGTTGAAGACGGTCGACATGCTCAGCGCCCTGAAGTCGGTGGAATAGCAGCGGAATAACAAATGGGATCGGCTTTGAAGCCGATCCCATTCAATTATTCGCTCACTGCTTTCTGAGCCTTCTGCGCTTTCTGCTCCTTTTGGCAATCAGGGCATAGTCCGAAGACCTCCAGGGTGTGGGATTCGACGGTGAAGCCGTGGCCGTCGGCCACTTTGCGCAGCCAAGCCTCGCTGGGCGGGTCGATTTCCACGGTTTTGCCGCACCGCTTGCACACCAAGTGGTGGTGATGTCCGTCGTCGCCGCATAGGCGGAACAGCTGCTGGCCGTCCAGGCGGATCGTGTCGGCGGCACCGGCATCGGCCAAGGCGTTGAGCTGGCGGTACACGGTGGCCAAGCCGATTTTCGAGCCTTCGTCCTCCAGCCTGCGGTGCAGGTCCTGAGCGGAGATGAACTCCTCACAGTCGGCCAAGGCGGCGCGAATCGCGTCCTTCTGCTTGGTCTGGCGTTCGATATGTTCAACCATCGATAAGGTCACGCCTTCTTTTTCAGGTCGTCCCAGCAGCCGGTGGCCTCAAGGTCAGCAACCGTGGCATCAGGGTTGTCGGTGAGCACGGTGATGTGGCCCATCTTGCGGTCGTGGCGCACTTCGGCCTTGCCGTAGTCGTGCACATTCCACTCCGGGTGGGTGGCGATCAGCGCGCGCGTCGGCTCCACATGCTGGCCGAGTACGTTGACCATCACGGCCGGCGAGAGCAGCTTGGGCTTGGGCATGGGCCAGCCGGCGATGCCGCGGATGTGGGCGTCGAACTGGTCCATCGAGCAGGCCTCGATGGTGTAGTGGCCGGAGTTGTGCGGGCGCGGGGCGAGCTCGTTGACGATGACCTGATCGTCCTTGGTGATGAACAGTTCGATGGCCAGCGTGCCAGCCAGTTCGAAGCCCTTGGCCAAGCGAATCGCCAGTTCATGCGCTTCGCGAGCCACATGTTCGGACACTTCGGCGGGGGCGATGGTCATGTGCAGGATGTTGTTGCGGTGCTCGTTACGCACGATGGGGAAGGTGACGAAGTCCTTGCCGTTGCCGGAGACCAGGATCGAAGCCTCGAATGCGAAGTCGACGAAGCCTTCCAGGATGCTCGGCGGGAAGCCGCCACCACGGTCGGAACGGGAGCGGATCTTCTCCAAGTCGGCGTCGGAACGCAGCACGAGCTGACCGTGGCCGTCGTAGCCGCCGGACACGGTCTTCAGCACGGCCGGATAATGAATATCATCCAATGCGGCGTCAAGCTCATCGAAGTTGTTGACAGCGCGCCACGGTGCGGTGGCGGTGCCGTGGTCGTTGATGAACTGCTTCTCGTGCACGCGGTGCTGGGTCACGCGCAGCAAGTCAGTGCCCTGCGGGGTGGCGGTGATGCCGCGCACCTCGTCGATGGCATCGGCGTCCACGTTCTCGAACTCGTAGGTGAGCACGTCGGACTGCACGGCCAGATCATGGATGGCGGTTTTGTCATCGTATTCGGCGGTGATCTGGAAGTCGGCCACCTGACCGGTCGGGCAGTTCGGCGTCGGGTCAAGCACGCCGACGCGGAAGCCCATGTAGCGGGCGGACAAAGCCATCATGCGGCCGAGCTGGCCGCCGCCGATGATGCCGATGGTCGATCCCGGCATCAGCATCGAAACACGACCGCCTGTTTCCTCAGACAAGCTGGGCATTGGATTCAGCCACCTTTTCTTTCATTTCGTTACGGTAATCCTCAAGCTTGTCGGCCAGTTCGGGCTCAAAGGCGGAGAGCATCTGCACGGCGAGCAGACCAGCGTTGGTGGCGCCGGAGTTGCCCACGGCAGTGGTGGCCACCGGGATGCCGCCGGGCATCTGCACGATGGACAGCAGTGAATCCCAGCCGGAGAGCGCATGGGAACGCACGGGCACGCCGATTACGGGCAGTGTGGTCTGCGCGGCGATCATGCCCGGCAGGTGGGCGGCACCGCCGGCACCGGCGATAATGACCTTCAGGCCATTGGCGCGGGCGTTGTGCGCGAACTCGGCCATAAGCTCAGGCGTGCGGTGTGCGGAGATGACCTGCTTGTGGTAGGCGACGCCGAACTGGTCGAGAATATCGCAGGCGCGCTTCATGGTCTCCCAGTCGCTGGCCGATCCCATGACCACCGCGACTTCGGGCTTGGATTCATTTGCCATTATCATTTACTCCCTAGTTATTGAGAATACGTCCACTGTACGCCCGGGCGCTTACTTCGACATGCCTTACAGCTCAATGGCGATTTTGCCGAACACATTGCCTTCTATCATCTTGGCAAAAGCCTCAGGAGCGGCATCCAGACCGGAGAATACGGAATCAATCGCCGGATGCAGATTGGCACGTTCCACAAAGCGCAGCAAACGAGCAAAATCCTCACGCGAACCCATGGTGCTGCCCTGCACGCGGATATCCTGGAAGAACAAACGGGTCAGCTCAGCGCCGGGCTGATCTCCAGTGGTAGCGCCGCAGATGGCAATGGTGCCGCCTGGTCGTACGGATTTCATCGAATGACTCCATGTGGCCGCTCCTACAGATTCAATCACCGCGTCCACCTTGCTGGGCAGGCGGGCACCAATCTCAAATGCGGCATGAGCGCCGAGCTTCAACGCCTTGGCTCGCTTGTCCGCTTCACGTGAGGTGACGAACACCTCAAGGCCGGCTGCCTGCGCAAGCTGAATCGCCGCGGTGGATACGCCGCCGCCGGCGCCTTGAATCAGCACGGAGTCGCCAGGCTTCACACCGGCCGCGTCGAACAGCAATGAATATGCGGTCAGCCAGCTGGTGCCCAATGCCGCAGCCTCAATCTCGGTGAGATTGGACGGCTTGGCAAACACATTGGCGGAAGGTACGGCGGTTTTCTCGGCCATAGTACCGGGATACTTCTCCGAAAGAATCGTGCGACGCTCCCCCGGAGCCACACCGGCACCATCAGTACCGACGAACGTGTACAGCACTACCTCTCTACCGGCCTTCAGCCCATGCTTGCCGGGAATGTCCTCGTCCAGAATGCCCACGGCATCGGTGCCCAGGATCATCGGCGTCTGTTCGGCCGACAACCCCACGCCCTGCAGAGACCAGACATCATGATGATTCACGGTTACGGCACGTACCGAGACGGTCGACCAGAATGGCCGGCTCTGCGGCTCGGGCTGGTCTCCCACCGCCAGCACGGATAACGGGTCATCATGATTGACGGCAGACGCATATACGGCCTTCATTGCACGCTCCTTGAAGATCGGCCGGTCACCACAAGGTCCGGCAGATTACCTCCTTTATTTTCCCACACAACACTCTGTGAACACCGCCCATCCATGCTGCATGCTGTATCAAATCCACTACCCCTCCTCATCGCCGCAGTATTTGCAGTATTTACGGAGATGTTGAGGGTATTGCCCTCATCCGCGCACGTTGCCGCCTGCGCAGCGCTAGCATGTCGATTTCGGTATGAATTGTGGAGGGAGATTCGAGGATATGCATAGCATGCCGGGAAATGGAATCAGTGCACACGATGCCAGCGGCGCAACCGACAACACTCATTCCCCCGACTCAGGCAATCTCGCCGATGCCACCCTGCTGCGTCGCATTACCAGCCCTGCCGACGTCAAAGCACTCTCCCCCAATACACTGAATGAGCTATGCCGCGAAATTCGCACCACCCTACTGCATTACGGCCATATTCACGGCGGGCATATAGGCTCCAATCTGGGCATGGTGGAAGCCACCGTCGCACTGCATCGCGTGTTTGATTCACCGCATGACCGCATTGTGTTCGATGTCTCCCACCAAAGTTACGTGCATAAAATGCTCACCGGCCGCGCTGCCGCCTATCTGGACACAAACCGATTCGGCGACGTGACCGGATTCACGAACCCGGACGAGAGCGACCATGACCAGTTCGTGCTGGGGCATACCGGTACCTCAATTTCATTGGCCTGCGGATTGGCGAAAACCCGCAATATGGAGGGGCCCGATAGCGGCATCGGCAATGTAGTTGCCGTTATCGGCGATGGTTCGCTAAGCTCGGGCGTGGCATTTGAAGGCTTGAATAACGCCGCTGAGCAAGGCGGCAATCTCATTATTATTCTCAACGACAATGAGATGTCGATCGCCGGTGATTTCGGCGGCATGTACGGGACACTCGCCCGGTTGCGCGCCTCGGGCGGCACTGCACAACCGAACCTATTCAACGCATTCGGACTGGATTACCGTTATGTGGAGCATGGCAATGATGTGGATGCGCTGGTAGCGGCATTTGAGGAAGTACGCAATATCGACCACCCTGTTGTGGTGCATATCCACACGTTGAAGGGTGCCGGCTACGACGGCGAGCCCACCAGCTCCGCCACCGGAATCCACCCGTCCAGCAATCTATCGCACCGTGAACCGTGGCATTCGGATCATTGTAATCTGTCCGACCATGAACCGCATGAGGGTCAGTGCGAAGCCTCCCATTGGCAGAACCCGGATTCCGCCATCGGCAAGCCTGATGATCCGCGCAAATATTATGGCAAGATGGCAATGGCCGCGCTCGAACCGCGATTTGCCAGCGAACCGGGATTGGTGGTCATCTCCCCCGCCACGCCAGGGTCGAACGGCATCACCCATGAATTCCGCGAACGCGCAGGCTCGCATTATGTGGATACGGGCATCACCGAATCGCATGCCGTGGCTTTCGCAGCTGGCATCGCACGGGCTGGCGGCACACCAGTGGTGGCTACTACGGCCTCATTCTTCCAACGCGCCTATGACCAGTTCTTCCAGGAGATGAGCCTGAACCGGTCTCGGGTGACGGTGCTTGATTTCCTAGGCGGCCTATCCGGTTCCGACAACACGCATTCCGGCGCGTATGACGTGGCGATGTTCGCCAATATTCCTGGCATCACGATGCTGGTGCCTACTTCGGCAGATGAGTATCTGGCCGATTTGGCATGGGCGACGCTGCCGGCTGGAGCCGATGGAGCTCCCGATGGGCCGGTGGTGATTCGCGTGCCGGGCGAGGCGATTCTGGCTGCGGAACGGGAGCCGAGTTTGTTGCCGGTGACGGGTGGACGGGTTCAGGTTGGCCACCCTCAGTCGACTGTGTCGACAGCTCCCACCAGCGGGAGCGACCCCTTGGCTTGGCGTATTAATCAGACTGGTTCGCGGGTTGCGATCGCCGGATTGGGCAACGCATATCCGCTTGCGGAGCAGGTGGCTGCCGCGTTGACCGCCGAACATAGCATGAAGGCAACGGTCATCGACCCGCGCCAGTGCACGTCGTTGGATGCGGATGCGCTGGAATCGTTGCGCGACGGCCACGAGCTGGTCGTCACGCTTGAAGACGGGCAGCTGGAAGGCGGCTGGGGTGAGAAGGTGACCGCATACTATGCGAATCATCATGTCTCGGACAGCAGCCGCAATCCTCGTGTGCTGAACTTCGGCGCAGCCAAGGAATTTACCGACCGCGTGCCGCTGGGCGAACTGAACGAACGTTATGGACTGACGGTGGAGCAGGTGACAGAGGCGATCACTCGTTGTTTTTGATGGCATCCAGGGCCGGGATTTTGACGGCTTTGTTGGCTGGACCGAAGCCGAACAGCAGGCCGATTAGCGTGGAGAACAGCACTGCAAACAGGAACAGCCACCACGGAATCACCGAATAGCGGGTCACGTCCTCACCTCCGACCAATGCCTGCCACATAATCATCCATATGGATGTGCCACCAGCACCATCGCCGGAACTTCCGTTTGAGCTGCCGACCATGCCACCCGCATACATCCTGCCGGCCACATTGATGCCCAACGATATCAATCCACTCAGCATGCATCCGATCAATCCGCCAAAGAATCCGATTGCGCCGGCTTCAGTCAAAAACATGACGCGGATATCACGCACGTAGCAGCCGAGCGCCTTCATAATGCCGATCTCGCGCGTGCGCTCGGTCACGGACATGACCATCGTATTGGCGATGCCGATGGCCGCCACCAACAGAGAGACCGCGCCAATGCCGCCCAGAATCAGCTGAATCGCTCGCGACTGCTCCTCCAACGACTTGCGCATGTCCTCATAGGACGAAGTCTCGTAGCCAAGCGCCTTAATCTGCGATTCCACTTCGGGCACGGAGGAAAGATCCGCAGCCTTGACCAACACCTGATCGTAGGTGACGGTTTTTTTGGCGGCGGCCGGATCGACTTTGGCGCGCAAATCCTTGAGCGCCTGCAAATCCATGACCAGACCGTCCGCCGTGGCATATCCCTTGTTGTAATCGCCGCCGATAATGCCGGACGCACGCAGATCGATGGTGACGTTGTCGGATTGGTCGCTTCCAACAGTCGTTCCGCCTCCCCCGCCGTACATGTTCTGCACATATGGGTCGCCCTGATAGTTGGTTCCGGTGGTCAGGCTGATTTGCGTGGTGAGCGGGTCGAAGAACGGGTCCTCATCCTGATCCGGCTCGCATTCGCCGGTGGCCGAATTGAATGTGCAAGACGAATAGCCGCTGCCACGGGTGCCGGTACGCATCTCACCGTTTTTCAACGTGTCCATGAACCCGTAAGCAAACCATTCACCGGCAAGAACCTGGTCTTTGGTGGTTGGCTTGCCGCCATCGACCATTTTGTAGCCCATCTGTTCGAACTGGCTCATATCGATGCCCATGATCTGCACGTGATCGTAGATGTACCGTCCACCTGCGCCGGCCTTGGCCGTGACGTTGTAGGGGAAGTTCATTATCGGAGTCACGCCGGATACGCCGCTCATCGAGCGGAACGATTCGAGCGCTTTGTCATCGAGCTTGGCATCGCTGGATGCCGACGATGATCCGTTCCCGCCGCCCATCGGCCCGGCATAGCCGCCACTGGTGTAGACGGTGACGATGGATAGGTCGCCCATCGATTTGAGCATTTTCTCATTCTGCTCGTTGATGCCCTGCCCGAGGGAGATCATGAGCACAATCGAGCAGCATCCGACGATGACGCCCAACACGGTCAGTATTGTGCGGGATTTACGTCGCCATAGGTTCTGTCTGCACAGTCGCAGAATGTCGCTGAATCGCATGGCCGGAACTTTCAGACTGTTTGAGCGGAACCGTCAGATTGGCCCGAGTCATCGGGCACAATCTGGTTCGGCTCGGCGGCGGCGTTCACCGGCTCGATCACCGTGGTCGGCGTGGCATCGGTAGACGGGCTGATTGCGAACGTACTTGTTGCGCCGCCGCTTGCAGTGGCGTTATTCGCGGTGGTGCTATCCGCAGCATCGCCCACAGTCTTGCCGCTTGCAATATCGCCGCCGGACTGAGTGTCTAATTTGCCGTCGGCATTGCCGCCAGCCCAGTCATCCCACTCTTCATCAATCTCGCTCTTGGCTTTCTTCTTGCGATGGCGACGCACCAGCAGAACGATACCTACGATTACCGCAACCGCAACGGCTGGCGCCGCCGCCCCCCCCCCCCCCAGCAAACGGGAGAGGGT
>OAVI01000360.1_pt1 | contig 17430 bp, 16 predicted proteins | sample 1476381 | NCBI WGS metagenome assembly OAVI01 (sample SAMEA2580083, study PRJEB22360) | human gut metagenome | biome: human gut; feature: human-associated habitat; material: faeces | place: Denmark | collected 2008/2010 | reverse complement strand
GAGGTCTGTCCAACACGGTCCTCTCGTACTAGTGTCAGAGCCACGCAAATTTCATACGCCCACGATAGATAGAGACCGAACTGTCTCACGACGTTCTGAACCCAGCTCGCGTGCCACTTTAATGGGCGAACAGCCCAACCCTTGGGACCTTCTCCAGCCCCAGGATGTGACGAGCCGACATCGAGGTGCCAAACCACTCCGTCGATATGAGCTCTTGGGAGGGATCAGCCTGTTATCCCCGGAGTACCTTTTATCCTTTGAGCGATGTCCCTTCCATACGGAAACACCGGATCACTATGCTCTAGTTTCCTACCTGATCGACTTGTTAGTCTCCCAGTCAAGCGCCCTTATGCCATTACACTCTGCCGACGGTTACCAATCGTCGTGAGGGCACCTTTAGAAGCCTCCGTTACGCTTTTGGAGGCGACCACCCCAGTCAAACTACCCACCAATCAATGTCCCCGTATCCACGGGTTAGAATCCAAACAAATAAAGGGTCGTATTTCAACAGCGGCTCCACAAATACTGGCGTACCTGCTTCAAAGCCTCCGACCTATCCTACACATCACGTGCCCAGATTCAATGATAAGCTATAGTAAAGGTTCACGGGGTCTTTTCGTCCCATCGCGGGTAATCGGCATCTTCACCGATACTACAATTTCACTGAGCTCACGGTTGAGACAGCGTCCAGATCATTACACCATTCGTGCAGGTCGGAACTTACCCGACAAGGAATTTCGCTACCTTAGGACCGTTATAGTTACGGCCGCCGTTTACTGGGGCTTCAATTCAACGCTTCTCTTATCGATGACATCTCCTCTTAACCTTCCAGCACCGGGCAGGTGTCAGGCTGTATACTGGATCTTTCGATTTGGCACAGCCCTGTGTTTTTGTTAAACAGTTGCCTGGACCGATTCTCTGCGCCCTCCCATAAAAGGGTAGGGACCCTTTATCCCGAAGTTACAGGGTCAGTTTGCCTAGTTCCTTAACCGTGAATCACTCAAGCGCCTTAGTATATTCAACCCGACTACGTGTGTCCGTTTGCGGTACGGGTACCTGCAGGATTAAGTTTAGCGGATTTTCTCGGCAGCATGCTTACGCGCACTATTGCCTTGTCCCGAAGGACGCGGCATACTGTCAGGTTCGGATCTCATGGTGGATTTGCCTGCCATGATCGACTCCTACACCCTTCAACCATCTATTCCGTCAGATGGCGGCACTGTCACTACTGCGTCTCCACGTCACTCCTGAAGGTAGTAACGGAATATTAACCGTTTCTGCCATCGGCATCGCCGTTCGGCTGAGCCTTAGGACCCGACTGACCCTGATCCGATTAGCGTTGATCAGGAAACCTTAGTCTTTCGGCGAGGGGGTTTCCCGCCCCCTTTATCGTTACTTATACCTACATTTGCTTTTCCAGACGCTCCAGAATACCTCACGGTACGCCTTCGACGCCGACTGGAATGCTCCCCTACCGATCATATAAATGATCCCACTGCTTCGGTAGACAACTTGATACCCGATTATTATCCACGCCCGACTCCTCGACTAGTGAGCTGTTACGCACTCTTTAAATGAATGGCTGCTTCCAAGCCAACATCCTAGCTGTCTTAGCAGTCAGACTTCGTTAGTTTAACTTAGCTGTCATTTCGGGACCTTAGCAGGTGGTCCGGATTCTTCTCCTCTCGGGCACGGACCTTAGCACCCATGCCCTCACTCCTGCGGTAGAACTGATGCGCATTCGGAGTTTGTCAAGACTTGATAGGCGGTGAAGCCCTCGCATCTTATCAGTCGCTCTACCTCACATCAGTAACCCGCAAGGCTGCACCTAAATGCATTTCGGGGAGTACGAGCTATCTCCAAGTTTGATTAGCCTTTCACCCCTACCCTCAGCTCATCCAGAAGCTTTTCAACGCTTATTGGTGCGGTCCTCCAGCTGGTGTTACCCAGCCTTCAACCTGGCCAAGGGTAGATCACTTGGTTTCGCGTCTGCCACTGCCGACTATACGCCCTGTTCAGACTCGCTTTCGCTTCGGATACGTGTGTCGTCACACTTAACCTTGCCGGCAAAGGCAACTCGTAGGTTCATTATGCAAAAGGCACGCCGTCACTCATTAACGAGCTCCGACCGCTTGTAGGCGCACGGTTTCAGGAACTATTTCACTCTTCTGTTCGAAGTGCTTTTCACCTTTCCCTCACGGTACTGGTTCGCTATCGGTCTCTCGGGAGTATTTAGCCTTACCGGATGGTCCCGGCAGATTCACGCAGAATTCCTCGTGCTCCGCGCTACTCAGGATACTACTATGCTTCGACAACATTCGAATACGCAACTGTCATGCTCTATGGTCTTTCTTTCCAGAAAGTTCTTCTCTGATGTCTTCATGCAACGGCGTAGTCCTACAACCCCACCCATGCCGTAACATGGATGGTTTGGGCTGTTCCCCGTTCGCTCGCCACTACTGGGGGAATCATTGTTTATTTTCTTTTCCTGCAGGTACTAAGATGTTTCAGTTCCCTGCGTTAGCCTCCAACAACGTTGGATAATACCTCTTCAAGATATTGGGTTGTCCCATTCGGAAATCTCTGGATCAAAGGTCATTTGCACCTCCCCAAAGCTTATCGCAGCTTATCACGTCCTTCATCGCCTCCGAGAGCCAAGGCATCCGCCATGCGCCCTTCTTTACTTTCCTTATCCATTCGCCCACACTTGCGTGCCGGCGGGATGATATATACTTTCAGCTCTTTACTACTAAAATTACTGTTTGCTTGTACAATATGTCATAGATCGTTCATCTTCGTTTCTTACGTTTCCGATGGAGTGGAGAATAACGGATTCGAACCGTTGACCCTCTGCGTGCAAGGCAGATGCTCTAGCCAGCTGAGCTAATCCCCCGAACTTGATTCCGTTCGTAGTCCCAGGCAGAGTTGAACTGCCGACCTCTACATTATCAGTGTAGCGCTCTAACCAACTGAGCTATAGGACTAAGTTCAACCTAGTCTGTTTAATTAGACCCGGCTTCTTACTTTCTCTCTTCCGTATCATTACGGAATCATATCTTGAATAAACAACACCAGCAGTACAAGAACAAAAACCTTCTCGATCTTTCGTCCTCTCCAGAAAGGAGGTGTTCCAGCCGCACCTTCCGGTACGGCTAACTTGTTACGACTTAGCCCCAGTCACCAGTTTTACCCTAGGGCGCTCCTCGCGGTTACGCACTTCAGGTACCCCCGGCTCCCATGGCTTGACGGGCGGTGTGTACAAGGCCCGGGAACGTATTCACCGCGCCGTGGCTGATGCGCGATTACTAGCGAATCCAGCTTCGTGGAGTCGGGTTGCAGACTCCAGTCCGAACTGAGAGAGGTTTTGGGGATTGGCATCCACTCGCGTGGTAGCGGCCCTCTGTACCCCCCATTGTAACACGTGTGTAGCCCCGGACGTAAGGGCCGTGCTGATTTGACGTCATCCCCACCTTCCTCACATCTTACGATGGCAGTCTTGTCAGAGTCCTCAGCGGAACCTGTTAGTAACTGACAACAAGGGTTGCGCTCGTTATGGCACTTAAGCCGACACCTCACGGCACGAGCTGACGACAACCATGCAGCACCTTCACAGATGCCTTGCGGCTTACGGCTTTCACCGTAATTCATCTGCAATTTAAGCCCGGGTAAGGTTCCTCGCGTATCATCGAATTAAACCACATGTTCCTCCGCTTGTGCGGGCCCCCGTCAATTCCTTTGAGTTTCACCGTTGCCGGCGTACTCCCCAGGTGGAATACTTAACGCTTTCGCTTGGCCGCTTGCTGTATATCGCAAACAGCGAGTATTCATCGTTTACCGTGTGGACTACCAGGGTATCTAATCCTGTTTGATACCCACACTTTCGAGCCTCAATGTCAGTTGCAGCTTAGCAGGCTGCCTTCGCAATCGGAGTTCTTCGTGATATCTAAGCATTTCACCGCTACACCACGAATTCCGCCTGCCTCAACTGCACTCAAGATATCCAGTATCAACTGCAATTTTACGGTTGAGCCGCAAACTTTCACAACTGACTTAAACATCCATCTACGCTCCCTTTAAACCCAATAAATCCGGATAACGCTCGGATCCTCCGTATTACCGCGGCTGCTGGCACGGAGTTAGCCGATCCTTATTCATAAAGTACATGCAAACGGGTATCCATACCCGACTTTATTCCTTTATAAAAGAAGTTTACAACCCATAGGGCAGTCATCCTTCACGCTACTTGGCTGGTTCAGGCTCTCGCCCATTGACCAATATTCCTCACTGCTGCCTCCCGTAGGAGTTTGGACCGTGTCTCAGTTCCAATGTGGGGGACCTTCCTCTCAGAACCCCTATCCATCGAAGACTAGGTGGGCCGTTACCCCGCCTACTATCTAATGGAACGCATCCCCATCGTCTACCGGAATACCTTTAATCATGTGAACATGCGGACTCATGATGCCATCTTGTATTAATCTTCCTTTCAGAAGGCTGTCCAAGAGTAGACGGCAGGTTGGATACGTGTTACTCACCCGTGCGCCGGTCGCCATCGGCCTTAGCAAGCTAAGACCATGCTGCCCCTCGACTTGCATGTGTTAAGCCTGTAGCTAGCGTTCATCCTGAGCCAGGATCAAACTCTTCATTGTAAAAGTATTGTTAATCATTCCATATAGGAACGGTTATTGCTCTGTTCAGGACGCTCGAATTTAAAAAGTATCTATTACCTATTTAATAAGTAATGACGGTTCTTTTTATTTTACCCAAGACCGTTTCTTTTTAAGAAACAAGTCTTGCTCTTGTACTACTTGTATTGTTTATGTAAATCTCTTCAAAGATCGCTTCTTTTATGTCGGCTTTCTTTTCAGGAAAGCGGATGCAAAGGTAAAAACTTTTAAGTATATCTTCCAAATATTTTCGGAAGTTTTTTTTCATCTTTCCTTTTTCCCGTCATCTCTCTTGCGAAAGGGAGAACAAGGAAAAGATTGTTTTACCGACCCGGATTCAAGAAAAAGTGTCAACCAACGCTGCTTACTTTTTGAAAGCGGGTGCAAAGGTAAGAACTTTATTTCATATCTTCCAAATGTTTTCGGAAGTTTTTTTTCATTCTGCTTTTTCAAAGGGGAATTCCAGAAAGAAACAAGCCCCAAGCAGAAGAAATAGGTAAGAGTTCCTACGCCGTTCCTGTCAGAATGTCAAAACATCGCTGCTCCCGTTCTCGAAAGCGGGTGCAAAAGTAGGACTTTATAACATACCCGCCAAATATATAAGGGAATTTTTTCGCGTTTTTCTTGAACATTTTTATAAAACGCTGATTGACAAATGTGTTGAAGAACATATTTTTTAAGGAGGATGGAAAGTCTGGCAAAAGGGATACATTATAATATATGCGCATGCGCGCGGAAAGAAACAACGGAAGGTGGAAAGAAAACACGGAGATACGGAAGGGCATTGTATGACACCCGGGTCTTGACATGTTCGACACCCGGGTCTTGGCATGTCTGACATCCGGGTCTCGGTATGCACGACACCCGGGTGTCGGACACAAGATAAAGGCTAACGGGAGAAATGACACAGGAAGGAAACAATACAGAAACATGCAACGAAAAGAAATACAAACAGAAAGACGGCAGAGAAAAAGATACAAAAAAACAACGGCACAGCAAAAGAACAGACACAGGAAATAGGAGAAAGGCGGCAGGCAGTCCGGAAAACACGAAGCAAGCCACACCCCAACAAACCTGTTAAAGGAAGACGCACGTTGTATTAAATGTTAACAGAAGCAACAGTCTCATAAACCGTGTTACCAAACAATAGATTTCCAGAAAAAATATTGGATAATATCAGGAATAGAATAACTTTGCAATGTGTTTTTCATAGTATTAGATTTAAGGTTAACAAAAAGATTGGCTGTCTGGGAGAGATAGCCTTTTTTTTATGAAAACCATCCTCGTGTTTTCATGCAATCATTGTTCTTTAGCCTCTTCCTGCGGGATGCGTATGGATGTATAAAGCTCAAGAATAGCAGCGATAGTCAGTGAAACAATCCACTCATTACCACGCGTAAAAAACATAAAAGCTCCGGTAAGCACCAACAACAATGCACCAAATATTTGTTGGCGTCTCAGACGCCTAATAGTAGGAGTTTTATATTGCGAAGGTGAATTTATTTGCGCCAAAGCAACAAATGTAGCACCTACCGTATATATATAAGGCGAAAGTTGCCAACCTGTGACATAAACGGCAGCTCCTATCAGAAGCATTACGGCTCCTACAACAAAGAGGGCGGGTATCAACTGTTTCATTCTTCTATATCTTCTTGGAATACATAAATATCTTCATTGGGTTTCTTCATCAGATACTTTTCACGGGCTATCTTCTCAATAGCTCCTGAATCGACCGCAAGTTCATTCAGACGACGGGTATTCTCCTCATATTCCGCACGATATCTATCTATCTCCCCGCGCAAACGCGTTTCCTCACGATAATACCCCAAACGACGCACAATGCTGTTTTCATCCAGAAATCCGACAAGTACGACAAACAGCACAAACGTTATCAGATATTTACGTCTGCGGACAAACAACCAAAGAGAAGCAAGTTTATCCATGTAATCCAGTTATTGTTTCTTTGAGCACAAAGATAAGACGAATAACTGAGAATTTTCTTTTTTTTGCGTACATTTGCACAAAAGCAAAGATAAACCATACAACCTTTGCACGCTATATAAGTGACAAGAATACCCTGAATATGGAAAATTATATCGTTTCGGCACGAAAATACCGCCCTTCAACCTTCGAGTCGGTAGTAGGACAACGCGCTTTGACTACTACCTTAAAGAATGCTATCGCCACAGGCAAACTGGCACACGCTTATCTGTTCTGCGGTCCGCGTGGCGTTGGAAAGACGACGTGTGCACGTATTTTTGCCAAAACCATCAACTGCATGAGTCCCACTGCAGAGGGAGAGGCTTGTAACCAATGCGAATCGTGTACAGCATTCAACGAACAGCGCTCATACAATATTCACGAGTTGGATGCTGCATCCAATAATTCCGTAGACGATATCCGGCAATTGGTAGAACAGGTACGTATCCCGCCCCAGATAGGCAAATACAAGGTATACATCATTGACGAGGTGCACATGTTGTCGGCTTCCGCTTTCAACGCTTTTCTGAAAACATTGGAAGAACCTCCCCGCCATGCCATATTTATCCTTGCCACTACTGAAAAGCATAAGATATTGCCAACCATCTTGTCGCGTTGCCAGATATACGACTTCAACCGCATCAGTGTGGAAGATACCGTAGCACATCTGGCCTATGTAGCCTCCAAAGAAGGTATTACCGCCGAACCGGAGGCACTGAACGTCATCGCACTGAAAGCTGACGGTGGTATGCGCGATGCCTTGTCCATATTCGATCAGGTAGTGAGTTTTACCGGCGGACACATCACCTACCAAAGCGTAATCGAAAATTTGAATGTACTGGATTACGAGTACTACTTTAAACTGACCGACCATTTTCTTGAGAACAAAGTCGGCGATGCCCTATTACTGCTGAATGATGTACTGAGCAAAGGATTCGACGGCAGCCATTTCATCACCGGGCTGTCCTCGCATTTCCGCGATTTGCTGGTAAGTAAAGATCCCGCCACTCTTCCCCTGCTTGAAGTGGGAGCAAGCATACGGCAACGTTATCAAACGCAGGCACAAAAATGCCCGTTACCCTTCCTTTACCGCGCCATGAAATTGTGCAATGACTGTGATTTAAACTATCGCGCCAGCAAAAACAAACGATTGCTGGTAGAGCTCACTTTAATACAGGTGGCACAAATAACTGCCGAAGGAGACGACATTGCTAATGGGCACAGCCCTAAACAAGTCATAAAACCTATATTTACACAGCCTGCAGCCACCCAACAGCCACAGGCTACTCCCGCTGTACCCCGGCCGCAAGCACCCGTCATAGCTAAACCGCAAGCAGTTCCTACCGTTGCTCCCTCCACCGGCACTACCGCCACAACAGCAAATACTGCTTCGCACGCCACCCCTACCTCCATCTTGCTGGCACAAGGCAAAGAAGAAAAGAAAATTCCGGTTATAAAAATGTCAGGACTTGGCGTATCCATTAAACGCCCGAAAGCCGAGGAAGAGGTAAAAAATACGGCTACAGCCACTATCACACCACAAACAGCACAACCGGAAGAGGACTACATCTTCAATGAAAGAGACATAAACTACTATTGGCAAGAGTATGCAGGACGTATGCCCAAAGAGCAAGTAGCCATTGCCAAACGCATGCAGAATATGCACGTCACTCTACTAAATGCTACTACTTTTGAAGCTGTCGTAGATAATGAAATTGTGGCTAAAGAATTTATCTCAATGACTCCCCAATTACAAGAGTACCTACGTACCCGCCTGAAAAACCGCAAGGTAACCATGAGTGTACGTATCAGCACTCCCACTGAGAAAGTCCGCGCGTACGGCCGTGTTGAAAAATTCCAAATGATGGTTCAGAAAAACAATGCTCTTTTACAATTGAAAGACGAATTCGGATTGGAACTTTACTAAGCATTATAAGTAAAGAGGCTCAATATTCACATACACGTCACAACTTATTGAAAATAAAAGCATTATATTTTATTTTGCATATCGCTTTTTATGTTTATTTTTGCCAATAATAGACAAACAAAGCAAACAATGAGAAAAGACGTTGCCGTATTAATGGTGCTGTGGGTGATGTGTATACCATACGCTACCTTTATATGTGCCTCAGCCACTCCGAACAAATTAGATACGCTGAAAGCTTTTCTTCGAAAAAAAATACTTTACGATGAATACGTACCGATAGACAGCGTCATTTGCTGGAGCGAAAACATCCTACCGGTCATCAAGACAAACAATCGGAATGACGAAAACTACTTTTTGCTGCAATTGCAACTTGCCAATGCCTATACATTACGAGGCGACATCAGCCTCGCCATAGACCGGGCACGACTAATGTACGAAGAAGCCAAAGAAACGGAATATGAGTTCGGAATTGCAGTTGCCAACCAAGCCATCGGCGATGCTTACACCATAGCCAATCAATGCGACAAAGCATTGGATTCGTATCAGGATGCTTTAAAGGAATTAAACCATCTCTCGCAGCAACATCCCTACCGGATACAACTCTTATTAAAGATATCCAATGCTTTACAACGTAAAGGACAACTGGAAAAAGCTCAAAAAATATTGCATGACATAGAACAAACTCTTCTGAAACAACCGGACTATGCCACCAGTTTTTTTGCCAATATCGAAAAAGCCAACTATGCAATCTCTCACGGACATCTTTCAAAGGCTTATCTCAAGGAAGCCGCAGCATATCTGCACAACATGGATTCCATCTACCGGATACATCCTGAAAAATTTTACTGTTTTCACCTGAAATATACTACCGCCGCCTACTATCGGGCAATGGGCAACTGGAACAGAATGTATTGGAACAAAGCCCTGCAACTGTATGAAGAGCTACGACAAGAATACACGGTCAACAAACAGTCTGCCTATTACCGATGGATCACGCAAGAAACAATATACCTATATAAGATACAAGGGAAATCAATGGCCGCCTGCCTGTTGTATCAAGAATTATATTCCACTGTTGACACACTCACTGCAGAAGGTTATGTCCGACAAATCAATATTCTACGAGCCAAGTATCAGATAGACCAAATGGAAATAGCCAGTAGAGAAGAACACAATAAATTCATCACTGGCATATTGACCGGGAGTATCCTATTAGTCTTCATATTTATTATTATAACCATCATGCTTAGAAAACAGCGACAGGAAATCGCCCTATCTACACAAAAGCTGGAACACCTGCGCACCAATGCCGAAAATGCCACATCCGCCAAAAGCATATTCCTCTCGAACATGAGCCATGAAATACGTACTCCGCTCAATGCACTCTCCGGCTTCTCTTCACTACTGACCGAAGAAAACCTGGATAATGAGACGCGTCGTCAGTGCAATGAAGTAATCCTGCAAAATTCCGAGTTATTGTTGAAACTCATCAATGATGTGATAGACCTATCAAGCCTTGAATTCGGGAAAATACAATTCTGTATCAACAAATATAACGTTGTCAATATTTGCCGAAATGTAATCGATACCGTCAGCAAAATAAAACAGACTCAGGCAGCCATATGCTTCATAACCGAATTAGAGAGCATGGATATAGAGACAGACGATGCACGTTTGCAGCAAGTGCTGATAAACCTACTGATTAATGCAACCAAATTTACATCGCAGGGTAGCATTATCCTGGAGCTTAGGAAGCAATCGGAACAAGAGTTGCTCTTTTCTGTCACAGATACAGGTTGCGGTATCCCTAAAGAGAAGCAAGCCGCAATCTTCCGAAGATTCGAGAAACTAAATGAAAATGCACAAGGAAGCGGGCTGGGACTTTCCATCTGTCAGCTTATCATTGAACATATCGGTGGAAAAATATGGATTGACTCCGACTATACAGGCGGCTCACGCTTCTTCTTCACCCACCCCATCCGGCAATCACAGTCCACTAACCCCCAAAAGGAGAATAACGCATGAAAAGATCATTTATCATACCAACCTTACTCATCCTACTCCTGCCCGTACAAATTATCAATGCCGATGTACAAAGCCAGAATTCCGTGCTCCACCAGCATTCTATTGAAATAGAGAGATGCATAAACAACGGCATCCGAAAAGCCGATTCTTTGGTAAAAACCGGAAAACCAGATGAAGCACTTACATATTACAAGAGCAGCCTTAAGTCAAAAGACTCATTATATAATCTTATTACCAACTCCCAGATGGAAGAAATCCTTTCACTCTACAACATGGATAAGCTCATACTGCAAAGAGAACAAAGGCACAGTATGTTTCATCAAACCTGTTTATACATCTCAGTCATCATTATCTTAGCTCTACTACTTTCCAATATCCATATATACCGAAGCCGGAAACGGCTGCAAAAGAATGAAAAAGAAATCAGAAGATTAACCTCCATTGCCGAAGAAGCCAATGAAATAAAAAGCCACTTTCTGACAAATATGAGTTACAACATCCGTATACTCTTAAATAATGTAGTAGGATTCTCGCAACTTATGACCGAAGACGGGAACCTGAACGAAAAGGAAAAACGAGAATACTCCGGCATCATTCAAAGCAACTCGGCTGAATTAATCCAACTTGTGAATAACGTATTAGACCTTTCACGCCTGGAAGCCAACATGATGAAGTTCCAGCTACAGAACTGCAATGTGCAAGAGTGGTGCAACGAACTCCCCTATCTGGTGCAGATGCGAAGTGAAGGGTATATACATCTGGAGCTTCAAGCCGATGTGGACAATGCAATCATATACACGGATGTCAGCCGCTTCACACAAATAATTTCCAGCATGCTACTCTATCCTGTAGAGTGCAAAAAGCCAAGAAGAATAGGTATGCAACTGGTTTACAATCGGGAAAAACAGGAAATAAACTCCCGAATAGACAACAGTCCACTTGCTGATTCGGCATTTGCCTCACAAAAAGAAGCTATATTACAAAAAATCAATCTATTGTTTTTTGAACATTTCAACGGAAGTTATCGTGTAGAGAACTGTGAAAATAATCCGATTATATTTTTCACATATCCAGCGCTTATAACCTGATTATATGTACATTCACCTCAACCGTTATTTAGACAAGATACAAATTAAATGTTTTTAATCAAGATTGATAGCAAGTATTGAAGAAAACAACTATTTTTGCCAAATCAATTAGTACTAATAATTAAAAAATTAAAGAAAATGGCTTACGTAATTAGTGACGATTGTATTGCTTGCGGAACTTGTATCGACGAGTGTCCGGTAGGCGCTATCTCTGAAGGCGATATCTACTCTATCGATCCTGAAACTTGTACTGAATGCGGTACTTGTGCAGATGTTTGCCCTTCTGAAGCAATTCATCCGGGAGAATAATACAATCCTAAGAAAAAGAAAAAGAAAAAGGCTCGGTTTCAATGAAATCGGGCCTTTTTATTTCAGTACTAAAAAGATTCAGTGCCAAGAAGAAAATATACATCTTTATCTATACTGGCCAAACCCGTTTTTTGCGTGAAATATCTAAATATACAAAGAAGCCAACCAATCCACAATACATTTCAAACGTGAATTAGTTGGCTTTTTATATTGCAGAGTTACACCCCATACACCTGAGATGAACTTCTGTCATCAAAAGATTATACCAGTTTTGACAATGCTTCCTTGATACGGCTAATAGCTTCCACAATATTCTCATCGCTGGTAGCATAACTCATGCGAATACATTCGGGAGCACCAAACGATGTACCGCCTACACAAGCTACATGAGCTACTTCCAACAAGTACATAGCCAAATCATCCGAATTCTCAATCTTACGGTCACCGGCAGACTTACCGAAGAATGAGCTACATTTCGGGAACAGGTAGAAAGCACCTTCCGGTACATTTACTTCGAATCCCGGTACTTCCTTAGCCAGTTTCACAATAAGGTCGCGACGGCGTTCAAAAGCCTTACGCATCTCTTCCACCGGAGCCTGCGTTCCCGTATAAGCAGCTTCAGCGGCTTTCTGAGATACAGAACACGGCCCTGATGTGTACTGCCCCTGCAATTTGTTAGAAGCCTTTACAATCCATTCCGGTCCTGCAATGAAACCAATACGCCAGCCTGTCATGGCATAAGCCTTGGAAACACCGTTTACAATCACTGTACGATCCTTCATTTCAGGGAACTGTGCAATGCTCTGGTGCTTACCGATATAATTGATATGTTCATAAATTTCATCAGCTATGACAATTACCTGCGGATGCTTTGCCAACACGGCAACCAATCCGGCCAATTCCTCCTTGCTATATACAGACCCCGTAGGATTGGAAGGAGAACAGAGAATTAGTGCTTTTGTTTTTGGCGTAATAGCAGCCTCCAATTGAGCCGGTGTAATCTTGAAGTCCTGCTCGATGCCCGCTGTGACAATCACCGGCTTACCTTCTGCCAGCTTTACCATTTCAGGATAGCTGACCCAATACGGCGCAGGCACAATCACTTCATCACCTGGATTCACCAATACCAGAATGGCATTGCAAACCGACTGTTTAGCTCCGTTAGCACAAGAAATTTGCGCAACTGTATAGTCCAGACCATTCTCCTTCTTCAATTTTTCTACGATAGCATTACGTAGAGCTGGATAACCCGGAACGGGAGAATAGCGAGAGAAGTTATCGTCTATCGCCTTTTTTGCAGCCTCTTTAATGTGGTCGGGTGTATTAAAATCAGGTTCTCCGACACTTAAATTAATTACGTCTACACCTTGAGCTTTCAACTCTGCACTTTTTTGAGACATAGCCAGCGTCGCAGAGGGCGACAAGCTATTCAAACGGTCTGATAATTGGTTCATTCTATTTCTATTTAATGGTTGTTATGCAAAATCCGGTTGCAAAATAAACGATTTTCTTTGATATAATAAAACAAAAAGACAGTTACTTACTAAAATGGAGAGTGTGTCCCATACGCTCTTTCTTCGTACGCAAGTAACGCTCGTTATACTGGTTCGGAGTAGTTTCAACCGGTACATTCTCTACAATCTCCAGACCATAAGCTTCCAAACCGACACGTTTCACCGGATTGTTTGTAAGCAGACGCATCTTATGCACCCCCAATTCACGCAGTATCTGAGCCCCCACACCATAATCGCGTTCATCTGCCAGATGCCCGAGACAAATGTTGGCATCTACTGTATCCATACCGTCTTCCTGAAGTTTATACGCTCTCATTTTTTCCATCAGACCAATGCCCCGACCTTCCTGATTGAGATATACGATAACTCCTTTACCGGCTTTTTCTATCACCTCCATCGCCTTGTGCAACTGCTCGCCGCAATCACAACGCATGGAACCGAATATATCCCCCGTAGCACAGGAAGAATGTACACGCACCAACACCGGTTCATCGGGAGCCCAAGTACCCTTAAACAAAGCCACATGCTCCAATCCGTTGGACTTCTGACGGAAAGGAATCAAGCGGAAATGTCCATGCTCTGTCGGCATATCCACCTCTACACCTTTTTCTACGATAGATTCCTGTTGCAAACGGTAAGCTATCATATCGCGGATAGAAATCAGTTTCAAATTAAATTCATCTGCCATTTTACGCAATTCGGGCAAACGTGCCATCGTACCGTCTTCATTCATGATCTCCATAAGCGCGCCGGCAGGATAGAAACCCGACAAACGACACATATCAATTGTAGCTTCGGTATGCCCAGCACGACGTAATACCCCTTTCTCCTGCGCATACAAAGGATTGATATGTCCGGGGCGACCGAAAGTAGCCGGAGTGGAAAGCGGATCGGCTAGTGCCTGAATGGTTGCAGCACGGTCTGCTGCAGAAACACCGGTTGTACAACCTTCTAATTTATCGACTGTCACCGTAAAAGGAGTACCCAATACCGAGGTATTGTCCGTCACCTGATGAGGTAAATCCAGCTCTTTGCAACGAGACACCGTAATCGGAGCACACAATACTCCACGTGCATGCTTCAGCATAAAATTCACTTTTTCCGATGTTATCTTTTCTGCTGCAATAATCAAGTCGCCTTCATTTTCACGATCTTCATCATCGACTACAATCACGAAATTGCCAGCCTTAAAATCTTCAATGGCCTCCTCTATCGTATTTAACTTTACTTTTTCCATATCTTTATTATTTATTCTGATTGACTTTTATAATATTCTGTATCTCTTCGTTTGTGTGGATAATCCGCTCCATGTCCTTATTCAAGCGGATACGGAATGCCCAAATACGGAAATAAAAGAACAAGCCGACAGGCACTATCGCTCCACACAGCATATTCAACCAATAATTACGGAAAGGACGCACATGGGCATGAACAGCTATTACCGGGTAATTATTCAATGCTGTCAACAACGGTATAGACCTTGTGTTAGACATCTCGTCTATCAAAGTTTCCAACCGTTCATTGAGAGCCACCACCTCCTCATCGTGTGGCGCATCGTTCATCCATAATCTGAAATAATTGGGTGCTCGCATCAGAGTTTTCTTTTCGGCATACGCACGGCAATCCGCCGACAGCCGCTGAAGTTCTCCCGGCAAACGTACATAATCAGGATCGTGAATAATCACTTCTTTCCGGAACAAATGGCGGACACTGCGGATACCTGCTATCTTTTTAAACCAATTGATATAGGCATCAGCATTCAGCACCACCGAATCATTATTGGATTTATAAGTAAGGAATGCACCCAATGGAGCCAGCACAGCTGTACTGGTCCACATACCCATCCACACAATCCACTTACCGTCACGAGCCATCTTATAACCCGTATTGTTGATAATGTAATAGATGATAAAAATAAGCACGGACACTACTACAGGCATGCCCAAACCGCCTTTACGGATGATACCACCCAACGGTGCACCGATGAAGAAAAAAATAAGGCATGCCAACGAAAGCGTCAGTTTCTCGTGCCAGGAAGTCATATGGCGCCTCAAACTGTTTTCCGTCTGCGATATATTGAAACCCTTGAAACTCCAATCACTTGCAGCACTCTCCGCACGGCTGACAGCCGTAGACATTATCTTCTGTTTCTGCATTAAAGTAGCCACATTAAACAGACTGTCCACATCGTAGCTACCCAAAGTTGCAGATTCTATTTTTATCGTATCAGCCTTACTCAGCGTATTGGAGGTCGCCTTATAAGTACTCGCCATAGCCTCTTTATAATAAGTACGCCCGATGCTATCGTTCTGCACCTTCATAGAATCAATGCCGGCCTGCAGCATTTTCATGTCCTTGCTATTGGATTGGTTGCTCATAAATCCGGCATCCACCATATTGAAATCCGAATTGAACTCTATAATCGCATGCTTCTCAACGAACGCTTCCCGACGATAAGGCACATTTTTCTGATTCATGCTCTGCGACTTCAGATTTTCAAACTGCTCACCGCTGTAAAGATGAAGATAAAGATGCTGTTTGTCCGCTGTCATTTCCAATCTGCCGGAATCCGATTTGATAATCTGCGCATTCTCAAACCCTTTCTCGAAATTATAAATCAATACATCGTACAGCATACCTGTCTTACGGTTTTTATGCTTTACGTAAAGGTTATACCCGTCTATCTCATCATAAAATACTCCTTCGGGAATGTCCACTTCGGGCGACTTCTGCTTCATGGATACCAGCAATGTCCATAACTTAGTCTGCGCTTTAGGGCCAATAACATTCTGAAAATAAAAGGAAACGCAGCAAATAATGGATATGAAAATTATCAGCGGACGCATAATCTTAAGCAAAGAAATACCTGCCGCTTTCATGGCAAGCAATTCAAACCGCTCTCCAAAATTGCCAAAAGTGATAAGAGCAGCCAGCAAAATAGCCAAAGGCAATGAAGCCGGCACCAGCGTCAGCGCCGAATAGAAAAAAAATTGGGCAAGAACATTCATCTCCAATCCTTTTCCCACCATTTCGTCTACATATTTCCACAGAAACTGCATCATGAAGATGAAAAGGCAGATAAAGAAAGTGCCCATAAAGAGCATGCAAAAGCTCTTTAAAATAAATATATCTAACTTTTTTATGCGCAGCATTTTACTTGTTTCATGCAATAAACGCACAAAAGTAGCACAAAAAAGGGAGTACGGGAAATTTTTAATTGAAAGTTAACTAAAAACCGCATGTTCTACGCAAGGTATCTACCTGAGATTCCCACAATTCACGCAAATCATTTGCTTCGTCTGCATTGGTGAAATCTGTTATTTCAAGTACAAAATCATTGGTTAACTCATTGTTTGTCATCTTTAATTCAAAATACTCACGCGGTTTTTCATTATCCAACCAACGAAAGCGGATAAAAGAGTATGCACGCACCGCAATGATTTCAGCATCGCGTCTCTCTGTCTTTCCCCAAAAGAAAGATACTATCTTATCATCCGATTGCACCCTGTCTGCAAACCAACCCTCCAAACCTGTAGGAGTACTTATTGCTGTCCAAAGAATACTTTTAGAAGTCGCATTCAAGAGATATTCCAAATGTATTTTTTCCCTTTCCATAGTCTATTCTGCTTTTATTGCGCCAGCCAAGATAAATACTTTTTTCTAATTAGAAAAAATAATTCATTGATTTTATTCTCATTTGCTTTCTATTCAAAGTTAAAACGTTGATAATATTATACAATAGATACAAAACAATAAGAGTAAAAAGTTTTTTTTATCTCAGATCATAAAATATGCGACAAAAAAATACGCCTGAAAATTTTGGCAGTTTAAAGAAAAGCTATATCTTTGCACCCGCAATCAAGAAACAATGGCGGGATAGCTCAGCTGGTTAGAGCGCATGATTCATAATCATGAGGTCCCCG
>OAVI01000337.1_pt1 | contig 18781 bp, 7 predicted proteins | sample 1476381 | NCBI WGS metagenome assembly OAVI01 (sample SAMEA2580083, study PRJEB22360) | human gut metagenome | biome: human gut; feature: human-associated habitat; material: faeces | place: Denmark | collected 2008/2010 | reverse complement strand
GAGAATGCACTTACATCTCCCGATTGGAAAGCGGTTACCAAGCAAGCTGTCTTATCATTTAAGTTTTGTTCCATCACAGTATACTAATTATAGGTTGTTTTGATGATGATGCAAAACTAGGGAGGATACGCTACTTTTTTAGGTAATATTTGATTATTGGACCGAAAAAACAGATAACCTGCTGAAAAACATATATGCTAAATAATACAGATTTTCATTAAAAAGGAGAACCAAAATAAGTCCGGTTCTCCTTCCATGTACTAAATTCTATGAAACCAATAAATACAATCTTTGTTTTCCTCTGCTTTAAGCATATATATATCTTTAATATTCAATCGTTTAGCAATCACCGTTATTGCTCCGGTCTTCGGATCAACAGACTTCAATATGTATTTCCCAGGTGATAAATGAACAGGAATATCTGTTGCAGAATGGGAATAAATGATACTTCCAATACCAGATTTTACCAGTTTCTGATACTTATTTGTACCAGTATCCTCCATATCCATAGCAGCCGCATCAGTTAAAAAGCTTTCATCGGCAACCGGAACAACCGAGCAAGAGCCACTTGCCATGAAGACAGCCCAAGCCATATCCGGATAATTCTGCGCATAGTAAGTAACCGCTTTTTCCGGGAACTTCTTACGATATTCACTCACCGCCCGATAAGCTTCATCAAAAGTAACCTTACCTACTTTCATTTTACGGGCATGCTGACGGGGAGCCAGGTTCTTTCCACCTTCGGGAGCATAAAGACCATCCACTTTATAGTGCCAGTAACGAATATCAATAATGTCAACTAATTTCGCACGCTGCGTATCATTCAGAATGGCATCTTGAACATCCTTTGTCGCACTTAACGCCACGGTCGCTTTCTTACCGGTTTCTTTCTCCCACTCTCCTATCACATCCAGCCAGAATTGTACAAAATGCAACGGACCGGTAAACTCCGCACTGATCAGTTGTACCACATTTGCATCATCGGCAAAATTATCCAAGCATTGGCGAATATACTTTCTATGAAACTCACGACGTACCGGATGACTGATATCATAAAACATATCCGCTACAAAGATACGTTTGTCACCGGCAAAAGGAACAGGTTCAGGCATATCGGTCTGATTGATATTATTGGCCGACCGCCAAGGACAGTCTACCCAATGTGCTCCCGCCTCCAAGATATTATGCTGGAAGTAATTCTCATGGAAAAGCAAAAGACCTTTCTCCGCCCCTTTTTCGGCAAACTGCTTCAACCGGTTCCAATACCATGCATTGGGACGGTTCAAATCATACTTGCTCAATCCTTCCCAAGCAGTACCTTCTCCACTGCGGGCAAACGGTTGTTCGTAGAATGGCCCCCACACATCTCCATCACGGCGACGGACACGCTCATGATCGTCACGACGACGCTCATACCACAAACCGTAATTATGATCTAAAACCAAAATCTGATTCTTCACCATATAATTCACCGTAGAATCAATTCTATCCGTCAGCCCAAGTCCTTCGCGTCCCGGCACGAAACGGGTAACATGTGGCTTGGCTTTAGACAAGAAGCTGGTCCTCAGTTTCCCATTCCACCAAGGAACCTCCTGCCTGCCGCCTACCAGTAACCGGCCATCCACCTGCATACGTCCATTAATAATGGCAAACAGATGATCCTCTTTTTCCTTATATATAGGTGTCTTGAACTTCAAATCTTCTAAAGATTTCAGTTTTCCGGAAGACACACTGGCTGTATAAGGTGCTTCCTCAATCCATTTTTGCATAGTAAGACGGGGAGTATAAGCTTCCTTTGCCATCTCCATTGCCGCTTCTACGGTAGGACTGCTGGTTGCGTTGGTAGCCCTGGGAAGAATACGTGCCTGGTCAGAACAATCTTTATTCAAACGTGCCGCCAACTGTGCATAAAACAAGCTGCGGGGATGTACGTGATTATTTGATTCCGCCCATTGGCCGTCACCCGAGAATTGCGCCCAACAACCGTATGCACGGTTTACCGCATCTCTTGCCGGTGAATAACACTCTATCCCGGCAGCTGTACATTGCCAGAAAAGACTGTTGCCTGTATTCCAACCGGCACCATTTTTATCCTGACCCAAATTCTTAAACACCAAATCATGGCCATCAATGTTTACCACATCAAATAATAACCCGCAAGCCCAGGAATCAATAGAACCGCTGAATCCTAACGACTCTTCCGAATCACACTGTACAAAAGCATTCGGACCTGCCGCACAAAATCCGGCTGAGAAATCATGAATACCCTGTTTAGAATAACAACGCTGAAAAAGTGTCTGCTGCCCCATAGTATAAAATGTACTGCGACGCATTCCACCTATCTCTGAAACAGGTTCTGTGGATACACAATCTTCTACAGTTGTTTTAGAGCCGGTACGCTGTACAATCACAGCACTTCCTGCAAAGTGCTTAAAATTTACCCTGCGCACCCAACAGTTTTCGGCATTTTCTATAGATACCCCCGTCCAGCAATGATCCTCATCTTTAGGATACTTCTTATCATAGTCAGAAGCCAATGTCAGATTCTCCAAACCTGCTTCTGCGATTCTGCCCGGCCAACTATAACGTAACACTTTGACAGTTCCCCATTTATTATCCAAAGCCATTGTCAAAGGAGCATCCAAAGTCAATTGGTTTCCATCCGCCTTACTTACCGACCTATCCCAAACCAAATCCATCTCTCCTTCTTTCCAGCCCAAAGCGGAAATACCTCCGCCAAAAATATCACAACCGACAGAAGCAATCCATTCTTTCGTAGAGGGGCGGACAATCCGGACCCGCTCTCCGGAAACCAGCTGTACATTATTGGTTACCTGAAAAGTACAAGTATTTACAGGAACGTATGATGTCAACACATCCAAGGTATCCGTAACAGCCAAATCATTCCGCCCTTCAATATAAAGCAAAGCTCCTCTGTCCACTCCCTTTTTCAACAATACGGTCTGTTCCCTGTCACTGCCGCGCAGCACGACTCCCGACACAGAAATACGCAAGCTCTCATTCAATTCAAAAGTTCCTTTATCCAGCAAAACAGCCCCACGAAAACCATTTTTATCCAAAGCCAATGAAGATACATAGTCAATGGCGCGCTGAATACGAGAGGAATTATCCCCAGGCTTCCATGAAACAAAAACGGCATTCGCCACATCAGGTATAGGGTATTCCGAGTTACGGTAACCGCAAGAAGAATAATCTAGAATACGGTTTCCGCGTTCATCAGTCACATAAGTCAGTTTTTCTTCCTTCACCTGTAAAGGAAAGGTTTGCGCAGAAATCCGCGCAAACCCCAAACTTAAAAATCCAAATAATAATAACTTATAATTCATTTTACATCAAACTTTTACGTTTTGCCAAAGTATCATGATTGTTCTTTATATCCGTCCAATCCACTTTCTTTGCAGGATCTATGCCATTAATGTATTTTTCAATATTGGTATACCCGTCGCCATTACAATCTTTCACCGCATCACCCGGATCATTAGGATTGAGTCCGTATCTCACCTCCCAGACATCCGGCATACCATCACCATCCGTATCAACCACAGGCGTACCTTTATATTCGGGCAAGCCACCTACCTGACGGGGATCTGTAATGATACCTTGTTTATAAGAGTCAACAGGAAGACGTCTTTTTACATAAGTACTAACGAATTCAGGAGCGTCTTTCACGTAAATAGCTTTCCCTGTCTTCACCGTCTTCATCACACGGGCATCCACCGCATCCCTTTTAGGGAAAGTAGCCCCGGCATTTTCCAATACATAATTATAGGCAGTTTTGGCATCCATAATAGTCACATGGGGCATTGAGAAAGGCTCGTTTACACGAATTTGATCTGTAAACTTCCCTGCGTCCGGCATATCGTACACCTGCACGCCGCCATCCCAATTATTCTTTGTCACACGCGCATTACCTTCCACTACATTTCCGGCTACATACGCTTTACCAAATGTATCCGGTTTCTTCTTGTCACGACTTGATTCGGGTTTCACAATCCGGTGGGCAATCGGCTTATCTTTCGGAGTGATAGGCCCCGGTTTAAAATAATTATTAATAATATTCAAACGGCTGGTTTCATCTCCCCCGTCAACAGAACGGTTCCACCAATTAAAAGTCACATTGTTTACCAGATTAAAATCCTCATTCATGCCAATGGAACAGTTACGGCTGATATTGGATGCGAACAAGTTACGGCAAAACATACTGTTATGCCCACCTATAGTCGCCCCGAAAGCATGATTGTAACAATCCAAAGCTTCCGAAAAAATAGAGTTCTGAATAGTTATGTTGACAGTAGGAAGCTTCAGACCATGCCCTGTGGAATCGCGATTGTATACATGGCGGTAAACAGACATGTTTTCATCCAGTCCCCAACTGGCAGAGCAGTGATCGATAATAACATTACCCACACAGTTACCTCCCAAAGCATCATCCCGGAAGAACACATCCTGCGCCCCCCGACGGAAACGCATATGGCGGATAATAATATCATGCGTATCAAGCAGGAAAGAGGCTCCTGTTACACAAACCCCATCCCCCGGAGCTGTCTGACCTGCAATAGTGATATACGGAGCACGGACGTTTATAGGGGTTTTCAGCCGGATAACGCCCGAAACATTGAATACAACAATACGCGCGCCACCGGTCTCACATGCCTCACGCAATGTTCCGGGCCCACTGTCGGCCAGCGAATTGACCACAATTACTTTTCCTCCACGTCCACCGGGAGTATAGGCCCCTCCCCCTTCTGCCCCGGGAAAGGCAGGTATGTTGCTCTTTATTAAATCCTCCGGTTTGGATGCCCATGGTTTATAAGGACGTCCTTGAACAGCCTCAGACATTACTACAGGTAATGCTTTCGCCCATGCCTCATCCGATTTCCGGTCTATTTCCTTTTGTTGTTCTTCTCCTCTGATTTTTACCGAATCAGGAATTACAGGATACTGTGCCGCCACAGGCAACCCACATGCAGTCAATGCTGCCACTGCAAATAGTTTCTTTAGTTGATTCATTTGGTCGCTAAATTATTATTTTTTCTATAACTTCGTAACATAACACCCTGCTTTTAACATGATTCAAACACACATTGCGAGTATTTCTATATCAAAGACGGAACAGAAAGCCTGTTGTACTCTCTATCCGCACATAAAAAAAGAGCTTGACACCGTTTCACCGGGCAAGCTCCTTTTCCGCTTTTCAATAAACATTAATTTATATCTTTCCTCCACGTGCCTTGATACGTTCATACCAAGCCTTACGTTCTTTCACTAAATCATATCCCCGCTTAGAGAGGTAATTATTAATCCGGCCTTTGTATTTGCCGAAAGCAGCATGTTTCTTATTTGAATTTTCAGCATCCATGGCAAATTCACGGGCTTCAACAAGCCATGCCATAATCTGCGCTTTCTCTTCTTCTTTCAAGGTAGGAATCATGTCAACCGTAGCTTTATAAGTTACCATTACCACACCATAAGTCATGCCATCTTTCACTGCATCTATCTGCTTGGCATCCAAATAGAGCGAAAGATCGGCCGGGAAAGCGAAATGAGTACGGTAAAGCGCCGCATCCTTTTCAGCTTCGGCAGCTTTAACGGCTTCTTGTTTCGCATCGCCCGTCAGGGTTTCTTTTGCCAGCTTCACTTTGGCATCGCGCGTTTCGTATATGTCATTCAGTTTAAAATAACGGTTGGCTATGATAGTTGTCACTTCACGGGCGGCAACGGTATCTGTCAACTCCAGTTTATCTACAATCTTCTGCGAACGTTTCACAATAGATTCCACGTAAGCCGGATCGCGGCCTTCACGGTCCAAATCCACTGCTCCGGCGGTAATGACTACCGCCATGAGCAACAGAAACATTATACCTGACTTTTGTATCATATCCTGTCTTCTTTCCTCCGTTTATTACATCAACTTTCCTTTAGAAGCCAATGTATCATAATTGTTTCTCAAATCAGACCAGTCAATACAATTTCTAGTGCTGATACCATTAATATATTTCTCAATATTTGTATAGCCGTCACCGGTACAGTCCTTATTAGCATCCGAAGGATCATTAGGATTCAAGCCATTTGCCTTTTCCCATTCATCGGGCATACCGTCACCATCCGTATCCACATACGGAGTGCCTTTGTATTCCGGATATCCCCCCATCTGGCGGATATCGGTGATGATACCCTGTTTATAAGAATCTTTCGGCAAGCGGCGATATTTAAACTGTCCGTCTTCTCCCATTGATTTAGGAGCCAGCCCGGTCAAATCACCGTTAGCATCCTTGGCCATCTTCTTATCATAATAAGGAACGCCTGTTCTCACTTCCTCTACAATACGTTCATCCACAATATCACGGCAAGGAATGTTGGCACCTGCATTTTTCAGTACAAAATCGTATGCATCATGTGCAGAAGTAATGCGGATGTACGGCATTTCAAAAGGACGGTTGCTACGCATATTCTCCGTATATCCATCTGTATTCGGCTGAGTTTCAATCTGGATACCACCTGCCCAGTTGTCCTCTGTAATGGCAGGATAGCCTTCCATAATATTACCATCAGCATAAACACGGCCATACACTTTATGATCCAATTTGCTTCGTCCCGCTTCGGGTTTCAGGATGCGATGCCCCACAGGAGTATCTTTCGGAGTGGCCGGTCCCGGTTTATAATAGTTGTTTATCATATTGAACATAGCGGTATAATCGCCACCGTCCGAAGAGCGATGTACCCAGTTGAACACCACATTGTTTACAAAATTGAAAACACCATTCCAACCGACGGAAGGATTACGTCCCGAATTACTTGCCCACAGGTTACGCATAAATGCACAATTCTCACCACCTAAAGTGCTGCCGAATGCATGATTGTAAGTATCCAGCGCTTTTGCCGAGATAGTATTCTGTATGGTAACATTTACGGTAGGCAGTTTCAGATCTTTTGATTCATATTGTCCTTCGCTGGGGTCGTACATATGGCGATAGAAAGAAATGTTCTCATCCAATCCCCAAGTACAAGAGCAATGGTCAATCATGATATTTCCAATCGGGTTGCCTCCGAAAGAATCGTCACGATGCCATACCTTTGTTTCGCCGCGGCGGAAACGCATATGGCGTACCACTACATCATGCGTATTTACCCAAAAAGACTCTCCGGCAATACATACCCCGTCACCCGGAGCTGTCTGTCCTGCAATAGTGACATATGGAGCCCGGACGATAATGGGAGATTCCAATTTAATAATACCTGAAACATTGAAGACAATGATACGTGCTCCACCTGTCTCACAAGCCTCACGGAAAGAACCGGGACCACGGTCATTCAAATTAGTCACGGTAATCACCTTACCGCCACGACCGCCGAAACTGTACATACCTCCTCCTTCAGCACCGGGGAAAGCAGGAATTCGTGCCTGCGGCAAATCGTATGGACGGGAAGCCCACGAAATATACGGACGACCTTCTCTCGCTTCTTTCTGTACAACAGGCAATGCTTTTGCCCAGGCTTCGTCAGAGCGGCGACGTTCTTCACTCATCATTTTCTGGTAGGCTTGCTTCGCTTCCTCAGTCAACTGGGGATACTGGGCCATTGCCACTGGAGCAATAAAAGTAGCCATACACAGTCCTAAAAACATTTTTCTTTTCATACTTTATTCTTAAAAAATTATATCTGTGCTATAAGTAAGTTGGAATTTATATTCCGTTCTCTTTTTCTTAACAATTATCTTTTTCAAGACGCACTTTTCGGGGATATGTACTCAAAAATGCTTGTATCTGTCATAATAAACTAGCAGATATAAAACTATCGTATTAAATTATTTCCTAGCATCCAATGTGCCTTCTGATTCATAATAATCCAACCATCCTTTTGATTGTTCCAACCACGGATTCATATTCAATACATTAGAGGGCAGACCGGACAGGTAATAGTTTTCCTGCCATGAAATTACTGCTTCCTGACCATTCACATTATCTACCGGAGTTTCTCTATCCTGTAAAACAAAGTGCTGGCTCCAGAACTCTCCCAACCTATTCATTTCGGCTTGTAAGTCTGCCGCATTATCCACATCTACAGGCTCAAAATCAGCAATGACAGAAACAAGAGGATCTGCCTTTCCGTCATAATCCTTCACTTGTAAATATTTACCCACACGGGCAGTACCATTTAACGGCTCAATACCCAAGGTAGTACAGGTGGTATTGTTATCACTTGCATCATCATTATACAGCATCCAACGCCATAAATCCCAATAACGCTTACCCTCATAAGCTAATTCCACCTGACGCTCACGCAGACAAGCCTTAATAGCTTCATTCTTATCGGTAATCGTTCCCAAGCCATAATTATTGGATGCAGGAATACCTACACGGGCACGAATTTCACCAATTGTTTTCACTGAATTACTTATATCCCCCGTAGCTGCATAACATTCTGCAAGGTTCAACAACAATTCAGCATAACGATATTCGTATACATCAGTGCCATCCCATTGATATGTGTTTGCACTATTTTCAGCCGGATCGGACATTTTACGTACTATCGCCGGACTGCTGCCTTCATTTTCCGTGTAATAATGCAACTGAGAACCATCTTCTTTCGTTTCACTCCAACGATAATTCCAAACTACGGCATCTGCATCCTGATCATATCCCCATTTCGCTCCGGAGAAAGTAAACGTATAATAGAAACGCGGATCACGATTCTTGAAGAATAAAGAACGGTCGTACCCGTTTATCGCCTCACCGTCATCATTTACAGCTTTGGAACCATCCGCCATCGGGAAAATATCCAACATACCCATAGGAACATGATAACCGGAACCACTGCCACCCATTGTTTTCAAACGGATTGTTTTCTGCCATCCACTATGTTCATCATTTTTAGAGGTAGAGCTAGCCAACAGTTTGACCATAATCACCTCCTTACATTCCTGATTGTCAAACTTGTAGAACATTTCATTCCAGTCTTTGGCGGAATTGCCATACAAACCATAACCTTCGCTGCTCAAGAAAGCCTGTGCTTCTAGAGTAATATCCAACGCATCTTTCCAGCGTTTACTGCCTGTATTATTCCAATCTGCATTAAAGATAGGGCTTGCAAATACCAGCGCCACGCGGCTTCTGTATGCCAATGCAGCTTCCTTGGTCAACCGTCCATACTGGTCACTTCCCCATTCTTTACGAGTGGGAAGCAGATTCGCAGCCTCTTTTAAATCACTCAAGATCTGGTTGACACATGTTTCCACACTTTCACGATTATAATCTTTAGCTCCCTCACGGTCGGCCGCCATAAGCACTTTATTTACCACAGGAACAGCTCCGTATACACGTACCAAATCAAACAACTGCATGGCACGGAAGAAATAAGCCTGTCCTTTCGCTTTTTTTATGGCAGCTTCCGACAAGTCCTGACCATATTTATCAACTCCTTCCAGAATTTCATTGCAACTGCGGATACGGCTATATGGATCATTCTTTATATTCGTAGCCAGATTACTGCCAAAATAAGTTTCACAGTCCGTAGCTTTTTTCAAACTTCTGGAAGCGTCAAATTTCTTCTCGATACCCCATTTCTCCTCCGTATAAGTTGAATAGTCATTCCAGTTACCGGACAAGCCGTATGACTGTGGAGGGGTCATACCCGACTTATAAAAATAGTTATAATACACATTCTGAATATATAAGTCCAAATTAGATTCGATGCCGAAAGTCTTTTCCGGTGAATAACTGTCATACGGATTCATATCCTGCAAGAACTGGTCACTGCAACTGCTAAATGCCAATCCGGCTGCCAATAACACAGTATATAATATGCGCTTTTTCATATCAATGATTCTTTTTAATTTTAGAATGATACATTTACTCCCAACGACCACGTTCTCAATGTAGGATACAATGAAGTTGTTCCACAATACATATTACGATAATGATCGGGATACGGGTTATAGAAATCCCATAGATTATTACCTGTCAGACTTAATTTAGCCGACTGGATCTTTAAAGGTGACAACCATGCCTTAGGCAGCGTATAACCGATACTTAAGTTACGGATATAGCAACGGAACGTACTGATAGACCAAAAATCAGACGGTGCAATTACTGATCCTGATATTCTGTTGTCTAAACCTAAATTAGGATATTTCCCCGTCGTATTATTTCTTTCATCAAACATATCTTCCCAGAATGAGTCCGGTGTCCAAAGCATATCCCCACTGGATGTTGTGATTTTATTGACGTCAATCTGGCGATAACCACCCCATGAAGTGGCAATCATCATATTAAAGCTGATACCTTTCCATTCCGCCCCCAGTTTGGTGGTAAAACCATATGTCTTTCCACTCTTATTCAGTTTGGCATAATCCTGGGTCTTGGCAATACGTCCGTCGGGCCCCGACTGCGTACCATCCTCATTCAATACGCCACCCAAATCCTGATAAGCCAACATACCCGGTTTTAACTGACTGGCATCTTTTACGCCCAAATATTCCGGAGAAGTGCCTGCGGCTTCTGCATTGGCCGATAAATAGTTCCAATAATTCTCAATATCATCACTGTTCCGTAAAATACCATCTCCGGAACTTGTACCTCTCCATACTTTATACCCGTATGTAGGGAATATAGTAGAAGCACCCTCTCTTACAGAATTTTCCTGTATATAACTCGGAGCAGACTGGGGCCATTCTCTTACCCTGTTGCCATTAAATCCAAAATTCACTCCGATATTATATTTCACCTGATCTATTTTATCGCGCCAATTCAAAGAGAATTCACTACCAAAAGCATCAATACGCCCAAAGTTCACTTCTGTCAAAGCACCTCCTGCAAAAATAGGAGTACCTATGATACCACCGATATTCTGATTCAAGATGTCAGAGTTTATATCATAGTACACATCCACAGTCGCACTTAAACGGTTATTGAGGAAACGCAAATCAAAACCAAGATTAAATTTATCGGTATTATCCCAATGCGCATCAGGATTAGGAGTCGCTCCCGGCTTGATACCCGTTTGCAGGATACCACCGTTAGAACCGAATCCATATCCTCTACTAGGATCCAATGAATAGAGTTGCTTCCATCCCCATGCTTTGATATTATCTTTACCGGTACGTCCCCATGAGAAACGTACTTTCATGTATTCAAACCATGACGGCAGCAACTTCTTCATAAACTCTTCTTCCGAAGCTACCCACCCCACGGAAACACCCGGGAAGAAGCCCCAATAATTGGCCGGAGCAAATTTAGTGGAAGCATCGCTACGGAATAGGAATTGGAACAAATACTTATCGGCATAATTATAGCTTACACGACCTAAATAAGACAAAGAACCCTGTTTGTATTTATATGTAATAGAATTACCTGTATCCATCGCTCCCGCACTTGGCGAAGTACCCAAATAACCATCCGGGTCAGGGTTATTAAACAACATCCGCTTGGAATGCATATAAGCCTGCATTTTTTCCACTGCAGCCATGGCGGCAATGCTATGCTTGCCAAACTTTCCTTCATAATTCACATAGAAGTTCAATTGCTCGTTTTTAGCCATCTGGTCTGAATATACCACACGAGTGCTTCCCGTAAATTCTTTTAATTGATAATCGGAAACAGACGGATGATCGCTATAAAAACGATTTCCGGGTGTCAATGCATCGCTTGCTTTCAGATAAGCCAACGTAAATGGCATAAATGCCTGCTCACTATCACTGGCACTACGCTTCAACGCATAGCTTCCCTTGAATGAAAGACCTTTGATAAACGGAACGGCATAAGTGACGGAGAAGTTGGCATCATAACTGAAATTATCATTCGTGGAATAAGAACCGTCATTATTCTCCATAGCAAAATAATTCCATGTACTCATTTTATTGCCCGATGTTGCATTACCCGCACTCGAGTAACTATTCAACAAAGGAGATGTATAATAGGTATTACCATCATCCAATGTTATCTCCCATGGCAAATAATTCGGCATATGAGCAAGAACCAAATAATCACCGGATTCACCGGGCTTAGTTCCCCCATAACCGTTCAAATTGCTTAAACCTTTGGTAAAACTCGATGTGGTTTCCTGCTGGTTACCCGCTATGGTTGCAGAAAATTTCAAATCGGAAGTCAATTTGATATCCACACCTGCACGGAAGTTCCATCTATTATAATCCTGTTTTCCAAGATTCGCCCCCTGAGTATAGTAAGAAGCACCCGCAAAATAAGTAGCTTTCTCGCTACCGCCACTTACATTGACCGAATGGTTCATTGTAAAAGCGCCGGACCAGGCTTCATCCAGCCAATTGTAATTCAAGCCATCCATCTCGGCCAGTTCCGCTTCATTATAAATTTTATTCATCCAGTTTCCATCCGGATCCATACTTATCTTATTATTGGCCAAATTAAAGGAATTGGCAAAACGTCCATAAGCTGCTCCTTTTAAGGTTTTAGGATGTCCCACTGCATCATTAAATCCGAATTTACCTGAATAATTGATTTTGGGAGCTCCTGATTTACCTCGTTTGGTCTTTACAATAATAGCACCTTGCGAAGCACGGGAACCGTAAATGGCAGCACTGGCATCACGAAGGACTGAAATACTTTCAATTTCAGAAGGATCAAGGGCATTGAAAGTTTCTAATGTCGGAAGACCGCTGTTGGCATCTATCTGAATCACATCATCGATTATGACCATCGGATTAGTACTACCACCATCTTTAGAATACGAGAAAGATTGACGAATAGACATAGTTGCCCCTTCACCCGGACGGCTGTCACCACCACTGATACTCAAACCAGGTATCTGTCCCGCTAGCGCAGCACCCAAATTCGACACCGGCAAATCTGAAATTTCCGAAGGAGTAATAACCCCGATAGATCCTGTCACATCTTTTGCTTTCTGAGTACCGTAACCGACTACAACCACTTCGTCCAGCATTTTGGAATCTTCCTTCAGCACCACTCTAAAGTCTTTTCCTTGTTTCGGAGCAATCGTTTGCGGCACATACCCCACAAATGAAATGACAACCTTCTTGCCCGAAGGGACTTGCAAAGCAAATCTTCCGTCAAAATCAGTAATGGTACCGTTTGTAGTTCCTTCCACCACCACACTGGCACCAATCACCGGTTCACCAGTTTCATCAACCACCTGTCCGGTGACAGTTTTAGTCTGTTGCACCGACTGGGATATAGGAAATCCTGTCTCAGCGGATACTCCCTGAACAGAAACTCCTGTCAGAAACAGACTGAGACAGACCACTTGTGTCAAGTTGCCAATCTTGTCCAGCTTCTGAAGAAATGCATTTTCTTTCTTCATAGAATCATTTTTAAAATTAAAATATTATCTTATTTTTCTTGTTGAAATATCTGTTTCAGATAAGCGACATTCGTCCCGAAATTTTTCTTTACATTCCGGACTTCATCCTTATTCCGTGACCGTTCAATGACCAGCCATCCGCTCCACCCCATCTTATCAAGGGTATGCTTTACGGCATTCATATCCAGACGGGTATTATAAGGAAGAGTAACCCCGTCTGTATCCGTACAATGTATCTGACAAATCCGATCCTTTCCCAATTTTTTCAACTCTTTACAGAGGTCGCGTCCATTTTCCAACGCATTTTGAAAACTATAATAAATCTTTATACCTTTCGAATTAATTTCTTTCAACAGTTTTATATCCCCTCCGGCGTCCAAAGGAGTACGGATACCTATCACTACTCCATCTTTCACTGCCATTTCTCCCACTTCGTGCAAACGGCTTACCAACTCCTGACGTGCATCACCCGCTACTGTCCAGTCCTCTTTTATGCCGCCTAATGGAAGGAAAGCTACTTGGGCCCCCATCACCTTCATCGTATTCAAACAATCCTGCACTAAAGCTTTATAATTATGATGAGTCAAGAAAGATTGTCCAAAGAATCCGGACATCGCCACAGAAGGGACTTCAATATGCTGTTCCTGTGCTGTTTCTTTAAATAATTTACAGAAATGGGGCTGGTGGAACTTATTATCAAAAGTATCCCGTTTTCCCAAGCCTCCCATGTCCATTTCTATGCCATCACCTCCTAGTTCCTTCATCAATTGAAAAGAACCGATCTTCTGACGCTTTAGCATCATCCAGTCACACGCAGCTATTTTATAGCATTGTTTTCCCTCTGAATTCTGTGCTCCCAAAGGCAGTAACATAAACAGGAGCATGATTAAACTGATAATTTTTTTCACATTCATCGTAATCTAGTTATTGTTTAGAATTAAGACGAATCACAAAAAAGTATGTAATCACTAAATCTTAATAAAGTCCAAAAATAACTTAGCAAACAAATAAGACAATCCCGCAAACACGACGCTCGCCTACATCTGTTTACGGGATTCCTGCTTTATAAGGTCAAGAAATCAACCTTTACGCCATTCATTCATATATTCCCTCGGAGTCTGATCATATTTCTTACGAAAACATTTACTGAAATAACCGGAATCCTTGAAGCCCACGGCAAAAGCTATTTCTGAAATACTCATATCCGAGTTTTTAATCAACTCTATTGATTTATTCAGACGAATCTCTTTCACTAAATCCACCGGAGCAAACCCGGTCAGGCTCTTTAACTTCTTAAAGAAAGCCGAGCGGCTCAGCCCGATAGTCGATGCTATAGTATCTATATTAAAATCACTATTATCCAGATTCTCTTCTATAACCTGATGAATCTTTTCAATGAACTGCACATCTTTCTTCACCAGGAACTGTTCGTATGTATCCTGTTCCTCCTTATGTTCTTCGGGCTGCTGCCATACACGTTCACGGAACAATTTACGTTCATTCAGCAACTGTTCGATACGTGCTACCAGATAGTCTTTGCTGAAAGGTTTGATGATATAGGCATTCGCTCCCATGCTTATCGCTTTGGTCTTCGCTTCATCATTACCTTTCGCCGTCAGGATAATCACCGGAATATGACTGATCTGGAAATCTTTACGGATGCGTTGCAACATCTCTATTCCATCCATATTCGGCATCATCTGGTCGGTGACTACCATGTCGGGATGATAAAGATGTACTTTCTTCAGCCCCTCCACACCATCATTGGCCATATAAATATTGAATTTATCTTCCAATTGCAGCTTCAACATATTGCATAAATCCTTATTATCTTCTACAATCAGCACGGTAGGCAAAGACGAATCGACAGGCTGTTCTTTCTCCTCCTCGCTTTCCTTGCCGGCAGAGGCAGAAACAGATTCAGCCTCAGGAACACTCACCGTTTCCCCGCCCATATAGAAATCGACTTCCGACGGTTTGTAATGCTCCTTACCCAGTTGCAATTCAATGGTAAAGACCGCTCCCTTCCCTTCAGGACTCTCTGCATAGATTTCCCCATGATGCAGACTGATAATTTCCTTAGACAAAGCCAATCCGATGCCCGTTCCCTGATAATAAGCGCCACGTGCATTGTCAGCCTGCGAGAAACGCTCGAAGATTTCGGAAAGCTTGCTTTGGGGAATCCCCACACCGCTATCTTCCACCCGTACATAACAATGCCTGTCATCATCCGACACTCCCATCGTGACATAAATATTTCCCCCGGCAGGAGTGAACTTGAACGCATTGGAGATGATGTTGCGGATCACGATAGCCACTTTCTCCTTATCCGCCCATACCATGATATCCTCACCGGCCAGCTGGAACGTGAAGCTGACTTCATTTTCTTCGGCCATCACCCTGAATTCTTTCTCAAAAGAGTCTACCATCTCATTCAGGTTGAACAACGACACATGCAGACGCATCTTGCCGTTCTGTATTTTACGGAAATCCAATATCTGATTGACCAGTTGCAGCATCTGTTTGGTATTCTTTTCCATCAGATCCACATATTGCATTCCTTTCTGAGATAGTTTCTCCTTTTCTCTCAGTTCCTGAATAGGCCCTTGGATCAGAGTCAGCGGAGTACGCAACTCATGCGAGATATTGGTAAAGAACTTGATTTTCAATTCGGACAATTTTTGTTCGATATACACATCATTCTTCACCTTAATCATGAAAAGAGATAATTTTATAGCCACCAGCAATAAGGCTACGGCTATAATCATATAGATAACATACGCCCACCAACTGGCCCACCAAGGCGGCAGAATGACAACGGTCAACTCACGGAAAGACTCCAAACCGGGATTTGCCTCATCCAGTGTCTGTACTCTGAAAAGATACTTACCGGGAGGAACATTGGTATAGGAAGCTATACGGTTCTTCCCGTTATAGTGCCATTCTTTTTCATATCCTTCCAAAATATATTTGTAAGACACACGGTTCTGATTATTATAGTTCAACGCCGCAAACTCTAAAGTAAACATGGACTGGTTATGATTCAATGTAATCCGGTCTGTATAGGTAATGGACCGGTCAATAATGGGATGTTCCGTATAGCTGCGTATATCCCGGTTTGATATCTGACATCCTACAATGAATGTATTATAATCGACCTTTTTCGTTTCCAATTTATCGGGAGAAAAGGTCAGGATACCCTCTTTACACCCCAGCCAAAGTTCTCCGTCCAGCGTTTTCAGTGCGGTGTTTTCTTCCATCACAACCGGAGGAAAGCCATCATATTTGTCATAGTTACGCACCTGGCTTGTCGCCCTGTCAAAACAAGAGAGTCCTTTTTCCGTAGCAAGCCAAAGGAAACCGTTATCATCTTCTATAATAGACATCACCACATCATTATTCAATCCGTCTTCCCAGCCATACGATTTAAATGAAAGCTTATGCGTTTCCTCATCATATCCCGACAATTTGCTCAATCCTCCACCAAACACGCATACCCATATCTGAGAGAACTCGTCTTTATAAAGCGCGTACACATCGCTATCGGCATAATTTACCCGGTTGGCACCACGGTAGGTTTCAAAATCAATCTGCTCCACTGAGGCAAAGTTGTTTTTAAAAGACATCAGCCCGTCCATCGTACCTACCCACATACGCCCGTCATTATCCTCTATCATATTTCTCACTTCCATATAAAGGCCATACGTAGGATAGTTCTTGAATCCGTTATATTTATTCTTAAAAGTGACTTCCCCATTTTCCTCACAAAGCAGATTCAATCCTCCGTCCAAAGTACCCACCCAGATACGTTTCTTTTCATCCTGATAAGTGAAATACACATCATTCCCGCTGATTGACGACAAATCAGACAAATTATGCAGATAGCGTTTAAAACGGAAACCACCTGCCGCTTTCTCATCAGGAACAGCCTTCACCAATCCGTCGCCTTTGGTAGAGAACCAAAGGTTTCCCTTGTCGTCTTCCATGATGTGATATACATTACCTATGTGCTCGTCACCTGTCGAAAAAACATGTTTGGTTACACCGTTCCGATCCATCCGATACACACTCTGCCAACGGGTGCCCACCCAGATATCGCCACTTTTTGATTGGAAAAGGGCTCTTACCCCTATCGTATAATTTTCCTGCCCGGCTGATTGCGGAGACAACGAAAGCAGATTGAATTGCTTCTTGGGGAAATTCATGCAATACACCCCTTCATCGGCAGAGGAAAGCCACAATACCCCGTCATTATCCAACATCAGATGATAAAACTGCTGATTTGCCCTATCATTAGAAAGTTGTTTCAACTTATTAATATAAACCATCTCCGCATGTTCCCTGTCGAACAACCAGGCCTCTCCTGCCGGAGACAGGAAAAAAAGCCCTCTTTCACCGGCATCTTCCGAATACAGGGTGGTTATCTTGCCGAACATGGTAAACGGAAACCGTTTTGCGGTATGGTTCAACGGATCATAATAAATCAGCGCCTTCTCATTTTCGTGAAACCATATTTTATCATACTGGTCTATGAATGCATGAGTAACCATAGCGTCATTCATTTCAGTATTTATCTTTTGCAACCTGCGCTCGGCCAAATCATATTCGTATGTACCTTGTCCGGCCACACTGAGATAGACATAACCTGCCGGAGTAACCAGCAAATTGCTGATCGCACCTTTTATTTCGGAAAGTACATACCGGTTTACCAAACCGGTCCTTACATCGATACTGTAAAAAATACCCGCACGATCTCCGACCCATACCTTCCTGCCATCCTCAAAGAAACTGGTAAAACTATCCTTGTCACCGGAATTAATCTTACTGGTTATGAAATCGGCAGGCCGGGATGCCAATTCCGCTCCTTTATGCACGGCAGACACCTTATAATCAGTTCCTATCCAACTGATATATTCCTCCGTTTCGCACAGGACATGGTGTTTCAGTGTATAATCATGCTTGTTTATCTCGTCCCGAGAGTCGAACAGAATCTTGATAGTTACCTGCCCCTTTTCATCTACCCCGGTCAACAACAGATTTTTATCTTTGGTCAGCAACAACACATCCCCCTCGGCCGTATTTTGTAATTTTATCACCTGAATATTCTCCGAATAGTTCTTCATGTCATCATAAACAGCATGAAAACATTCGGTCACTTTATTGAAGACATACAACTTACGGTCAATGGTCTTTACCCATATATACCCGTTTTTATCCTCGACTATGCGCTGGATCTTACGTGGCGGCACATCCGAATCGTGCTCCTGTTTATTGAATGTTTTAAACTTCACTCCATCGAAACAACATAAGCCATACCAGGTTCCGAACCAGATAAAGCCATCTCTGTCTTTCAAGGTACAGTTTACCGTATTATTAGGAAGCCCTTGATCTACAGAATAATGTTCCACAATCATATTCACATTATATGACCACAGAGGAAAGCTTGTCAGGCAACAAAGTATAATAAGTA
>OAVI01000321.1_pt1 | contig 19458 bp, 9 predicted proteins | sample 1476381 | NCBI WGS metagenome assembly OAVI01 (sample SAMEA2580083, study PRJEB22360) | human gut metagenome | biome: human gut; feature: human-associated habitat; material: faeces | place: Denmark | collected 2008/2010 | reverse complement strand
CGCCGCTGGATCGCCATGCTGATGGCGCTCGCCTGCATCGGCCTCCAGGTGTGGTGGCAGTGGCCGTTCTTCAGCGCGTCCACGAAGCTGCCGGCGGCCGTCGACGCGGCCATGGCATCGACCCGGGCGGACACCGGCGACATGATCGCCCGCGTGATGACCTTCAACGTCTACAAAGGCCATGCGGACGCGAAGGCCATCGTCGACATCGTGCGGGATCAGCGCGTCGAAGTGCTCGCGTTGCAGGAGACGACGAACGATTTCGTCAAGAAGCTCGACGAGGCGGGCATCCACAGCTATCTGCCGTATTCGCAGGTTTCGTCGTCGGACGGTGTCTACGGCAACGGCATCTGGTCCGCGACCGAGCTCAGGCGTCCGGTCGATGACGAGGTCGGGTCGAGCGCGTCGTTCATGCCGGGCGGCACCGTGACGTTCGGCGGCGGCAAGGCCCAGCTGCGATTCGTCTCCGTGCATACCACCGCGCCGATTCCCGGCTACTGGAGCCGGTGGAAGCGCTCGTTGGACGAGCTGGCATCCATGCGCTCGCGCGAAGGTTCGCGCTACGTGTTCATGGGCGATTTCAACGCCACGACCGACCACACGCCGTTCCGCAACATCCTGGGGAACCGGTTCTCGGACGCCGCGCGGCAGTCGGGGCACGGGTTCACGTTCACCTGGCCGTCCAACAAGCTGCCGCTGCCGCGGTTCGCCGGCATCGACCATATCGTGCTGGACAAGGACATCATCGCCGGTCAGATGCAGGTCAAGTCGGTCGCCGGCTCGGATCACGCCGCGCTGCTCGCCACCATCGTCGTGCAGTGACGGCGGTGACGGCCGGCTGATCGGGGCGGTACCTTACGGCGACGTTGTCATGTTGTGGTAGGCGTCGGACGATGACGGATGCCGCGTAGTGCGACTACGGTGCGTGGCACTACGGCGGTGCGTCACCACGCATATGGGAACATAGATGGTCTCGGCACGCCATCGTTGCGTCCATAAGTGCTCGCCCAAACGACGGCTGCGCGCACATATGGGCGCAAACCTCGTGTTTTCCGTCCATAAGTTCGCGCGGGCTTCGCCGTGGCGCGCGCTTATGGACGCAACGTCCCGCGTAGGGTGCCCCGTCAGTCCAGGTTGGACTGGGTGCCGGCGGTGTCGGCGCTGTTGGCCTGCTCGGCCTGGGCGGCGTCGAGCTTGGCCTTGACCTCGTTCAGCAGGCTCTGCGCACGCTTGGCAAGCGCTTCGCCGATCTCCCACTGGCGCATGGACTGGTCGAGGTTCAATCCGCCGGCCTCCAGCGCCTGCACGGCCTGGATGAGCTTGTCGCGGGCCTCCTCGTACGGCATCTGCGCGATGGCCTCGCGCTCCTTGTCGGTCAGGCTGGTCGCCGGCTCGCTCGCCGCCGATGCGTTCTTGCTGGTCATGATGGTCTCCTTCTGTCGTGTATGCGTGTCGTATTCGATTGGATAACGGTCATATATATATGGTTATGCGGCTGATATCTGCCCCGCACTCTGCTGCCGTGCGGCACTCCGCTACTGGGCGGTGGCGGTGATGACCCCCTTGCGCAGCGTCAGCGTGAGATGGTCTCCCGCGCTCACCTTTCCGGCGTCGTCGATGACGTGCCCGTCGGCGTTCTGGACGACGGCGTATCCGCGGTCGAGCGTGGATTGCGGGCTGAGCGCGGTCAGGCTGGCATGCAGCTTCTCCACGGTCAGGCTGGCGTCATCCACGATGCGCGTCAGGCCGATGTCCATGCGGCGGCGCGCGTCGTCGACGAACCGTTGGTACGGCTCCAGCATGGTCAGCGGCTGCGTCAGGCTGGGCCGGTTCGCGTACCCTTCGACCAGCCGTATCTCGTTGCCGACGCGCGCGTCGATGCGCATGCGCATGCGGTCGATGGCATTGCCGATCAGCTGCCACTGCTCGTGCACGTCGGGCACGACCTTCTTCGCCGCGTCGGTCGGCGTCGAGGCCCGCAGGTCCGCCGCCAGGTCGATCAGCGTCCAGTCGTCCTCATGCCCGATGGCGGAGACGATCGGCGTCTCGCATCCCGCCGTGGCGCGCACCCCCCCCCCCCCCCGGAAACTGCCGCTGCCCAGCCTGGGGGGCGCGCACCACCGCCTCGTCCGAGAATCCGATGAGGTCCTCGAACGAGCCGCCGCCTCGCGCCACGATGATCACGTCGACGTCCGGGTCGGCGTCTAGCCGGTGAATCGCCTCGACGATGGATTGCGGGCACTGCGGCCCTTGTACGAAGGCATGGACGATGTTGAACCGCACCGTCGGCCAGCGCAGCCGCACGTTGGTGATGACATCGCCTTCGGCCCGTGCGTGCGGGGCGCATATCAGTCCGATGCAGGAGGGGAATTCCGGCAGCGGCAGCTTGCGGTCCGCGTCGAACAGGCCCTCGCCCTTGAGCTTCATGCGCAACTGGTCGATCTGCTCCTTCAGTCCGCCGCCGGAGCCGATCTTGCGGATGTCGTCGCCGATGAAGCTCAACCGCGTCTGCTTGACCCAGATGTCGGCCTTGCCATGCACGACCACGCGGTCGCCCTGCTTGAATGAGGCGGCCTTCGAGGCGAACGCCCGCCAGCCGGACACGGATATGGCGATGTCCTCCACGTCATCGCGCACCGTAAGATACGCCGAGCCGGCGCGGCGCGTGTTGATCTCCGTGATCTGCCCGGCGATCCACGCGGCGGGCCAGCGCTCCACCGCGGTATGGAATTTCTGGCTCAGTACGCTGACCGGCCAGGGGTTGTCCGCGGTGGTCTCGGCTGCCAGGCGCGGCAGTTGGTCGAAGGGCTTGGGGATGCGCTCCCCGCCGCCCTCCGACGGCCGCTGCGTCGCGATTGCAAGGTCCTGTTCCTGATTCATGCCTTCAAGGTTTACGTACAGAAAGGACAAGTTTTTCTGCCTGCGAGAGCGTCGCCGTCGGACGGTATCATTGTTGGCCGGCTTTTCGGTGATGGTCTCGCCGCGACACGCTGACGACATACCGTGAAGTAAATCACACGGATGTTCTTTTCGGCTCTATTTCGCCGAAATGTGCATATCTAGGATTGTTTTCGGCGTTTCCCCACTATATCTAGGGGTGGCATGTCGTATAGTCATCAGAGAACAAACAACTTACACACGTGTGATTTCGGCTCGGTGACCGCCGCAAGACATGCCGGGAATCACGAAAGGACAGGGATTAGGACATGGATGCTCTGCTGATGAACGCCAGTACCGCCACCTCCTCCAAGGTGCTGGTGGAGAAGCGTGACGGTCGCGTCGTCGACTTCGACCCGATAAACATCATCAGCGCCGTGAAGTCCGCCTTCGCCGACCTTGACAAGCAGGTCGGCCCGGAGGAGGAGAAGCTGATCCGCGGCTTCGCCGACCAGATCGAAGGCGAGATCACGGAGCGCTACAACGGCCCCGCCAAGATCGAGGACATCCAGAACCTCGTCGAGCACGCCCTGATCGACGCCCACCTGTACGACGTGGCCCGCGCCTACACCAACTACCGTCTCGACAAGGACATCCAGCGCGCCAAGGCCACGGACGTCAACGAGGCCGTCTCCCGCTTCATCAACCAGGATCCGACGCTGATCCACGAGAACGCGAACAAGGATGCCAACGTCTACGCCACTCAGCGCGACCTGCTCGCCGGCGCCGTCTCCAAGGCCGCCGCGTTCAACATGCTGCCCCCGGCCGTCGCGAACGCGCACATGAAGGGCGACATCCACTTCCACGACGCCGACTACTCGCCGTTCACCGCGCAGTCCAACTGCTCGCTGCCCAACTTCTGGGACATGCTCGCCAACGGCTTCACGCTCGGCAACGCGCCGATGGCCTCCCCGAAGTCCATCGCCATCGCCGCCACGCAGATCACCCAGATCATGAAGGACGTGGCCTCCAGCCAGTACGGTGGTCAGACCGCCAATCGCGCCGACGAGCATTTCGCCGAATACGCCAAGAAGGACTACGACAAGTTCCTTGAGCAGGCCCACGAGATCATGCCCGACGATCTGCCGATCGAGATCGCCGAACGTCAGGTGCGCATGGCCAAGGCCGTCGAGCCGAAGCGCCTGCACTTCGAAAAGGATCGTCCGGCACTGCCGATGGACGAGCCGTTCGACAAGACGTCCGACCGTCTGCAGCAGCTGCGTGAGATCTGGGCGAAGATCCAGACCCGCAAGGCCATCTACGACGCCATGCAGACCATGGAATACCAGATCAACTCCAACCGTGTGTCCAACGGCCAGACCCCGTTCGTGACCGTCGGCTTCGGTCTCGGCACCGACTGGTTCGCGCGCGAAATCCAGCGCGCCATCTTCCTCAACCGCATCCGCGGCCTTGGTTCCGAGCATCACACCGCCATCTTCCCGAAGCTCGTCTTCACCATCAAGCACGGTGTGAACGCCGATCCGGGCGACCCGAACTACGACCTGAAGCAGTTGGCCCTCGAATGCGCCACCAAGCGCATGTACCCGGACGTCATCTTCTACGAGAACATCGTGAAGATCACCGGCTCCTTCAAAGCGCCGATGGGCTGCCGTTCCTTCCTGCAGGGCTGGATCGACCCGAAGACCGGCAAGGATGTCGAGGACGGCCGCATGAACCTCGGCGTGGTCACCGTGAACATTCCGCGCATCGCATTGGAATCCCACGGAGACAAGGACCGCTTCTGGAAGATCTTCGACGAGCGCATGACCGTCGCCCATCAGGCGTTGCAGTTCCGCATCATGCGTTGCAAGCAGGCCACTCCGGTCAACGCCCCGACCCTGTTCCGCTTCGGCGCATTCGGCCGTCTCGGCGCCAACGACAGCGTCGACCAGCTGTTCCGCAACGAACGCGCCACCGTGTCCCTCGGCTACATCGGCCTGTATGAGGCGACCAGCGTGTTCTATGGCAAGGACTGGATGCGCGACCACGACTGGGATCCGGAAGGCAAGGAATTCGCCCTGTCCATCGTCAAGCGCATGAACGAGCTGTGCAAGGATTGGAGCACCGCGGAAGGCTACCACTACTCCGTGTACTCCACGCCGGCCGAATCGCTCACCGACCGCTTCAACCGCATGGACCGCGAGAAGTTCGGCGAAGTGGACGGCGTCACCGACCACGACTTCTACACCAACTCCTTCCACTACCCGGTGTGGCTGCAGCCCACCCCGATGGAGAAGCTCAACTACGAGAAGGACTTCCCGTACTTCGCGTCCGGCGGCTTCATCAACTACTGCGAGTACCCGTGCCTGCAGGACAACCCGAAGGCGTTGGAGGCCGTGTGGGATTACGCCCGGTTGAAGCGCATCGGCTACCTCGGCACCAACACGCCGATCGACCACTGCTTCGTGTGCGGCTTCCAGGGCGACTTCGAGCCGACCGACGAGGGCTTCAAGTGCCCCGAGTGCGGCAACTGCGACCCTGACAAGTGCAACGTCACCAAGCGCACCTGCGGCTACCTCGGCAACCCGGTGCAGCGCCCGATGGTGCATGGCCGTCACGAGGAGATCTCCCACCGCGTCAAGCACATGAGCGGCGAGACCGGTCACGTGACGCTGGCGGACGGCTCCGAGCGCGAGTGGTTCGAAGAGGCCAAGTAACTGCCGGTACCGCGCGTTGTGCTGTCCGCGAGGGTCGCCGGTATATGTTGTCTGACACACTCAAGGCCGTTCGGCCAAGCTTACGGTCAGACAACATATACCGGCGACCCTCGCTCGTTGCGCGCAACGTTACGGTTGGACAGGGAGGATGATGATGGACAGGAAGTCGACGCTGCATGATTTCGCGGCCGGCGAGACCGGCCGCGGACCCGGAGTGCCGTCATCACTGACCAACAACCCCCGTTCCGGCCAGTGGGACGGGCGGCGCATGTCCAAGCGCATGATCGCCGACTACAAGACCTTCATCGTCACCGACGGCGAAGGCGTACGCAATTCGCTGTACGTCTCCGGCTGCCCGTTCCACTGCGTCGAATGCTTCAACTCGTCGATCTGGGATTTCCAGGCCGGCCACGAATACACGCAGAAGCTCGAAGACAAGATCGTCGACGACCTCAAGGCGCCGTGGATCCAGGGCATCACGTTCCTCGGCGGCGAACCCATGCTGAATACGCCCGTCCTGTTGCCGCTCGCCCGGCGCATCCGCGGCGAGTTCGGCCACGACAAAGACATCTGGTGCTGGACCGGCTACACGTGGGAGGAGCTGATGCGTCCCGGTGAGACGCCGGACAAGCTCGAACTGTTGCAGCTCATCGACATCCTCGTCGACGGCCGCTACCTCAAGGACCAGCACGACTCCCTCCTGCAGTTCCGCGGATCCAGAAACCAGCGCATCCTCGACGTGCCGCGTTCGCTGGCCGCCGGCAGGCCTGTCGTCTGGGCCAAGCTCCACGACCAGGAGCGCGACATCCCCGAAATGTACCTCAAGGATCGCGAGGCCGGCGAGGGCGCACAGGCGTCGTGACGGCGCCGCCGGCCTTGCCATCCATCCAGTGGATTCGATGCCGTCGGCCTGATCGCGGCCATCCTGACAGTCTCGCCCGCCATCGGCATGGCCTTGCTTCTCCCCGCATTCATCTGGCCTCGCGTGAGTCCGCTGTTCCATGTGATGATGCTCTGTTTCCGGGAAGGGTGATCGCGCATGCTGGGCACCGGATTGGGGCGGACGACTCTGTATATGCGCGGCGTGCGGGACGGCGTGGTCGACGTTTTCGCGGGCAGCGGCGTGCCCGGTCCGCTGGAGGTCTCGGATACTGCGGCCGGGGTATGACCCGCCGTCGTCGCCGGCGTGGCCGTCATATCAGGGATTTGGGCGGGACTGGGGGTGGTCAATAGCACTAGTCCATAAGACCACCAGCCTGCTGGCATGCTCGGCTCACCCCCCCCCGAATGCGCGATAATGGGGGGGTAACGCCGCAATCGTGGGGAAACCGTCGAGTTTCCGTTTTGCGTTTGTTAGCGAAATCACGCCATACGACGGCTCGTTAGGAGGGGTCTCGGACTACATTACATAAGGAAGTAGCGGGAAGTCCCGAATCGAAGACAGAGGTAACAGATGGTGGATACAGCGAATACCGCGGCCGAAAGCCACGATAGTAAGCCGTTGCGCGTGGGTCTGGATATCGGATCGACCACGGTCAAGGCCGTGGTGCTCGATCAGACCAATGCGCTCAATGACGTGCTGTTCTCCGACTACCGACGTCACCACGCCAACGTCCGCGCCACGGTGGCTGGACTGCTCAAGGACATCCATCAGACGCTCGTCGACCTCGGCCGCGGCGACGAGCCCATTCGTCTCGCCATCACCGGTTCCGGCGGCCTGACGCTCGCCGACAACCTGCACGTGCCGTTCATCCAGGAGGTCATCGCCGAGACCCGCGCGATCGACGAGGAATACCCGCAGGCCGACGTCATCATCGAGCTCGGCGGCGAGGACGCCAAGATCACGTACCTGAAGCCCACTCCCGAACAGCGCATGAACGGTTCGTGCGCGGGCGGCACCGGCGCATTCATCGACCAGATGGCCACGCTGCTCGACACCGACGCCTCCGGCCTCAACGATTACGCCAAGGACTACAAGACCCTGTACCCGATCGCGTCGCGTTGCGGCGTGTTCGCGAAGACCGACCTGCAGCCGCTGATCAACGACGGCGCCGCCAAGCCCGATCTGGCCGCGTCGATCTTCACCGCGGTGGCCACGCAGACCATCGCCGGCCTGGCTTCCGGACGCCCGATCCACGGTACGGTCATCTTCCTCGGCGGCCCGCTGTTCTTCATGTCCGAGCTGCGCGAGGCGTTCCACCGCGCGCTCGCCGGCAAGGTCGACGAGTTCATCGTGCCGACCGACGCCCACCTGTACGTCGCATACGGCTCCGCGCTGATCGCTGGGGAGCCGGACGGCATCGACGTCGACGGCGTGCATTTCGAGCCGCGCACCTGTGACGACATCATCGCCGCCCTCGACGGCCTGAAGAACCTGCCGGCGAACACGCCGACCATGCCCCCGCTGTTCTCCTCCGACCAGGAGCGCGAGGCGTTCAACGAGCGCCACCATCGCGAACACATCCACATCGGCACGCTCGAAGGCGCGAAAGGCCCGCACTTCCTCGGTATCGACGCGGGTTCGACCACCATCAAGGCGACGCTCGTCAACGACGACCGCGAGATCGTATGGTCCAGCTACGCCACCAACGAAGGCAGCCCGTTGACCGCCGCCATCAACATCGTCAAGAAGATCCAGTCCGAGCTGCCCGAAGGCGCGTGGATCGCCCGATCCTGCGCGACCGGCTACGGCGAGGGACTGATCACCACCGGCTTGCACCTGGACGAGGGCGTGGTCGAGACCATGGCGCACTACCGCGGCGCCGAAATGGTCAGCCCCGGCGTCACCGCTGTCATCGACATCGGTGGCCAGGACATGAAATACCTGGCCATCACCGACGGCGTCATCGACTCGATCGCCGTCAACGAGGCGTGCTCGTCCGGTTGCGGCTCGTTCCTGCAGACCTTCGCGCAGTCGATGGGTCTGACCATCCAGGAGTTCACCCAGGCGGCCCTCAACTCCGACCATCCGGTCGACCTCGGCTCGCGCTGCACGGTGTTCATGAACTCGTCCGTCAAGCAGGCACAGAAGGAAGGCGCGTCGATGGAGAACATCGCCGCCGGCCTGTGCTATTCGGTCGTGCGCAACGCGCTGTACAAGGTCATCAAGCTGCGTGACTCCGGTGAGCTCGGCGACACCGTCGTCGTGCAGGGCGGCACGTTCCTCAATGACGCCGTGCTGCGCGCCTTCGAGCTGCTCACCGAGCGCGAGGTGACCCGCCCGAACATCGCCGGTTTGATGGGCGCGTTCGGCGCCGCCCTGACCGCGCGCATGCATTACGAGGACGTGGCCGACGACGCGCACGACCACGACGCCGAAGTCTCCGAGGGCCAGTCCGCCGATATGGCCGGCAGCGACGATGTCAGCGCGGAGCAAGACCACGAGGTCGTCATCGACGGCGTGCACCACACGGCGTCCAACATCCTGTCCGGCGACGACCTCGACAACATGTCGATGACCTCCGAGCGCGACGTGTGCAAGCTGTGCCAGAACCACTGCAAGCTCACCATCACCACGTTCGCCGACGGCTCGCGCTACGTTACCGGCAACCGCTGCGAGCGCGGCGGCGACGCGAAGAAGAAGCGCTCCGACAGGCCGAACCTGTATGACTACAAGTACAAGCGCTGCTTCGCCTACCGCAGGCTCACCGACAAGAAGGCCACCCGCGGCGAGATCGGCATCCCTCGCGTGCTCAACATGTACGAGAACTACCCGTTCTGGTTCACGCTGCTCACCTCGCTCGGCTTCAAGGTGATGATCTCCGGCCGCAGCTCGCACGAGCTGTTCGAGACCGGCATCGAATCGATCGCCTCCGAGAACATCTGCTACCCGGCCAAGCTGGTGCACGGCCACATCAAGTGGCTGCTGGGCAAGGGCGTCAAGAACATCTTCTACCCGTGTGTGAGCTACGAGGACAACCTCGTGCCCAACACGGACAACCACTACAACTGCCCGGTCGTGGCCAACTACCCGGTGGTGATCGGCGCGAACATGCCCGAACTGCGCGAGGACGGCATCCGCTACATGCACCCGTACTTCAACCTCGCCAACCACGAGCTCATGGTCGACCGCATCGTCGAGGAGTTCGCCTGGGCGAACGTGAGCCGCGAGGAGGCCGAGACCGCGGTCAAGGCCGCGTACGCCGAGGACAAGATCTTCAAGAACGACGTGCAGGAGGAAGGTTTCAAGGCGCTCGCCTACATGAAGGAGCACAACTGCCGGGGCATCGTGCTCGCCGGACGCCCGTACCACATCGACCCCGAGGTCAACCACGGCATCCCCGAGACGATCTGCGCGCTCGGCATGGTCGTGCTCTCGGAGGATTCGATCTGCGAACTGCAGCCGGGGGAGAACCTGCATCTGAGCGACTACCTGTCGGAAGGCGAGGAGGACCCGCGCAAGAAGAACGCGAACGGCTTCCGCCACGTCGGCGACCGCAAGGTGACCGTCTCCCGCATGCCGCTGCGCGTCACCAACCAGTGGGCCTACCATTCGCGGCTCTACGCGGCGGCGCATTTCGTGGCATCCTACCCTGGTCTCGAACTCGTGCAGCTCAACTCCTTCGGCTGCGGCCTGGACGCCATCACCACCGATCAGGTGGCCGAGATCCTCGCCGACAAGGCCGACGTGTACACGCTGCTCAAGATCGATGAGGTGAGCAACCTCGGAGCGGCAAAGATCCGCCTGCGTTCGCTCAAGGCCGCCGTCGAGGAGCGCGAGGCCAACAAGCGGCGTCTGGCCGCACAGGCCCAGTCCCAATCCCGCCAGCAGGTGCTGCCGAACAAGCAGGACCAGCCGGTCGGCCCCAGTGCGGCCGAGCTTGCGGCGCAGCGTCAGGCCAAGGAGGAGCTCGCGGTCGCCGAGGTGCAGCTCAAGGCCGCCCAGGACCAGCTCGCCGCCGCGCAGGCCGCCGTCGAGGCCGCGGAGAAGCAGCAGAACGCCACCGAGCAGCCGGCCCCGCATTCCACGGGCTTCCGCAAGACCGGATCCGAGGCGCCCACGCCCGGCCGTCAGGTCATGCTCGACACGGTGATGAAGAGCAACCCGCAGCTCACCAAGGCCGTCAAGGACGCCTCCCACCGCGCGGCGCAGGCCGAGTCGCGGCTCGCCGACACCTCGCCGAACAGCAAGTCCGCGAGGAAGGCCGCCAAGAAATCCGGCCACAACACCGCGACCATGTCGAAGTACGCCAACAAGGTGCCGTTCGGCAAGTCGATGAAGAAGGACTACACGATCGTCGGCCCCCAGATGAGCCCGATCCACATGTCGCTGGTCGAGTCGGTCATCCGCTCCGGCGGATACAAGTTCGACATCCTCAAGACCGCGAGCCGCGAGGACGTCGAACTCGGCCTCAAGTACGTCAACAACGACGCCTGCTACCCGGCGATCATGGTCATCGGCCAGCTCGTCGACGCCATCGTCAAGGGCAAGTACGATCCCGACCATGTGGCGCTCGCCATCACGCAGACCGGCGGCATGTGCCGCGCGACGAACTACTTCGGCCTGATCCGCAAGGCGCTGATCGACGCCGGCTACCCGCAGGTGCCGGTCATCGCGCTGTCCACGCAGGGCTTCGAGGACAACCCGGGCTTCAAGGCCACGCCCACGCTGCTGCACCGCGCCATCAAGGCGCTGGTCGTCGGCGACCTGCTGCTCAAATGCCTGATGCGCGTGCGCCCGTACGAGGTCGAGAAGGGCAGCGCCGACAAGCTGTACCAGATGTGGGACACCATCGTGCGCGAGACCATCGAGCACCACGGCTTCTCCGATACCGCGAAGAAGAAGATCGGCAAGCATTACCTGCCGTACCAGACGCTGCTCAAGGAGATCGTCAAATCGTTCGACGCACTGCCGCTGCGCGACATCCCTCGCAAGGTGCGCGTCGGCGTCGTCGGCGAGATCCTCGTCAAGTACCATCCCGACGCGAACAACCACGTGGTCGACGTCATCGAATCGCAGGATTGCGAGGCCGTGGTCCCCGGCATCATGGAGTTCATGACCACGCGTCCGTACATCACCGACTGGAACGAGAAGAACCTCGGCATGGGCGGCAACAAGAAGCTGTACTCGCTCATGCGCTGGGGTCTCGACCGTTACCTCAACCCGGTGCGCGCGGCCATAGATCTGGCGCATGGCAAGTTCAGCCAGGACCTGCCGATGCCCGAGCTGGTCAAGAAGGCCTCCGAGGTGACCTCGGTGGGCGTGCAGGCCGGCGAGGGGTGGCTGCTGACCGCCGAGATCCTGGAGCTCATCGAGTCTGGCTGCCCGAATGTGATCTGCGCCCAGCCGTTCGCCTGCCTGCCCAACCATGTGACCGGCCGCGGCATGTTCGGCAAGATTCGCCGTCTGCACCCGGACGCGAACATCGTCTCCATCGACTATGATCCCGGCGCCTCACAGGCCAATCAGCTCAACCGCATCAAGCTGATGATCGCCGCGGCGAAGAAGAACCACCAGAAGCTGGCCGCGGCCGACTGACGGATCAGCCTCGGCCCGGCGATCAGCCGACCAGGGTCGCCGCGTAGGCGTACAGCCTCTTCCATGGCAGGGTCGACACGTCTATCTTGTCGGCCTTGCTCTGAACCCTCTCGCGGTAGCGTTCCGTGCGCAGCGCCGTCTTCACATTGGCTTTCACATCGGCGAGCGGCGCCTTGCCCTCGACCCCGTCCACGGTCCAGTCGTGTGCGTCGTAATACTCCTGCACCTCGGTCTCGCTCGGGTTCATGCCCGGTTTCGTGGCGTCGTCGACGTAGTCGTTCTTCAGCGCGGTCATCTCGTAGTCGATGTATGAGGCGATGTCGTATTCGCTGCGCCCGTAGATGACCTGCCCCGCTTCACGTTTCTGCCGGTTGTTCGCGTTGAGGGTTTCCATGCGCTTGACGATGCCGGTGTACGAGTCGTCGTCGACCAGCCCGTACGAGACTGCGATCAGGTACGCCGCGTGACGGAAGCGCAGTGTGTCGATAGTCTGTTTCGTCAGCCATTCGACCGGCTTCTCGCCGCCGTATGAGGCGGTCCAGTCGGCGTCCCGGGCGTTGAGGTTGACGTCGTGCTTCTGCTTGAAATAGCTGACGGCGGCGGTGCGCTGCGACGACCACGCCTGGGTGAATTCGGCCTGCGTGATGGTGGTGTCGCCGAAGGAGAATTTCGGGAAGGCCTGCGTCGCGTTGGCTTGCGCATCGTCCGTCTTTGACGAGTCGGGGCTCGCCGTGAGCGAACGGACGAGAAAGACGGTGCCGACGATGGCCGCAATCAGCAGGACGGCCGCGACGACGATGATCGCGCGGGTTCTCGTATTGGTTTTCGTCCCCATCTTCGCGGCGTCACGGCCGCTCCCGTCCGTTGCCTTGCTGGGAGAGCCTGATCCGCATTTTCGTGACTGCTTCATGCCGTCATGATACGCGACGGACATGATTGCGGGGTGTCGCCCGCATTGCGCAGGAACGCCCCCACAATCATGTCCGCCGGTCGTCGCCTTGGATTCCGGTTATTCCTGGAATACGTCCGGATGCTTCGGATCGCCGGGCTCGTCGGCCAACAGGCCCTCCAATCCTAGGAACTCCTTCCAGAATTCGAGCGGCTGGCCATACGGCGCCGATTGCGCGCCGCGCGCCTGCAGGTTCGCCTTCGCCTCGAACACGTCCTCTTCGCGGATATTCTCGAAGTAGCTTTCCAGCCGCTCCCTGTTCTCCGGCACGTAGAACAGGGACGCGATGATCTCCGTCAGCCGCTCGGCGCGCTCGATCGGCAGCGAATCCCAATGCCGCAGCTCGATGAAGTTCTTCATACGCACGTCGTTGAAATGCGTGGAGATGATGTGGTTGATCTCGTACGGGTTGAGCTCGCGGTCGGGATACACCTCTCCGGCGTTCTCATAGAACGCCGGGTGATGCAGCTCCTTGCCGCTCAGGCTCTTGGCCTCCGGCGTATGCGTCAGATCGGCGAACATCAGCGGCGTGGACAGCACGTCGATGGCGTACTCCTCCCAGCCGAACCGCTTGTCGAACAGTCCGGGAATCACGTTCGTGCGCTGGGGGTCGAGATAGTCCCACATGCGCTGGCGCAGCAGGGGCCACGGGTTCGGCGCGCCCTCGAAATACGGCGTATTGCGGAAGTACCAGGCGAGGATCGGCCCGATGATGGTGCCCAGACGCAGCTTGTCGATGGAATCCTGCTCGTCGACGTAGTCGATGCTCACCTGCGTGGAGGCCGAGCACCGCATCATGCACGGGCCGAACTGGCCTACCCGCCCCAGGTAGCGGGTCATGGCGTCGTAACGGTCCTTCGGGTTGACCTTGACGTCGGCGAAGCTCGACTTGGGCTGGTAGCCGTAATTGACCAGACGGAAGCCCAGCTCGTCCAGCACGGGATCGATGTCACGCCGGAAGGAACGATACAGCGTCAGCAGTTCCTGCGGCGTCTTGAGGATGCCCAGCGAGCACTCCACCTGACCGCCGGGCTCCAGCGACACGGCGATGCCTTCGCGCCCGAGTCCGACCAGATGGCCGTTCTCCCAGTACTCCTTCTCCTTGTCGTAGTACGGCGCGATGCGCTTGAGCAGCGTTTCGACGCCGTTCTCCTCGTAGTAGCTGACGGCGGTGTCGTCGCCGTTGTGCACCGGAAGATGTTCGATCTCCACGCCGAAACCGCCCGTGCCGCGTTTGGAACGGCCTTCCTCGAAGAATCGCAGCAGACTGTCGATGTGCTTGGGATTCGGCTTGGCGAGCAGATGCGCGTAACTGATTCTCGGTGTCGTCATGGGGCATATCGTACCTGTAGATTCCAACGGCCACGGCGGTGCCGTTATACAAAGAATCGATAGCTGGTTTGCGTCCGAATGCTGGACATTGCGACTGATTTCCCGGGTTCCGTTCAGGGGGTACAAGGGTGACGTTATGACAGTTAACGAAATGCCGAATACGCCATACCCCCCATTGCCGTAGCCTATGGGTACCGCTATACTTGTGAACTTGTAAAGTCTCTTTACATATTGGTGGTGTGGCGAGTCCGTGAATGACCCCGGAAGGGGGCATCGTCATGGATGACCGGATCGCCGACATGTCCCCCCGCAACGAGGAGGGGAACGGAGACTCTCCAATAACAGTAAGGACAACGATGAAACCTCATGTAGGATCACGGATGATCGCAGCAGCGGTCGCTATGGGGACGGCGTTCGCGTTGATCGCGCCGTCTTCGGCGCTCGCGGCCGATGCGACGCCAGCGGCGGCGTCGACCGGAACGACATATTACGTGTCATCGACGCATGGCGATGACGGCAACGCCGGCACCGATCAGGGCCATCCCTGGAAGACGCTGGACAAGGTCAACGCCATCGCGACCGACCTTAAGCCGGGCGACTCCGTGCTGCTGGAGCGTGGCTCCACGTTCCAGGACCAGTATCTGCACATCAAGGACACGTCGGGAACCGCCGACGCGCCCATCACCATCGCCGATTACGGCGACGCCTCCGCCAAGCCGGTCATCGCGGCGAACGGCGTCAAGGGCAGCCGGTGGTACCAGAACTACCGTGCGTCGGTCGGCAACCACCAGAACAAGGGCACCGTCTCCTCGGCCATCCTGCTCAAGGACGTGTCGTACATCACGGTGAAGAACCTGGAGATCACCAATGACGACCCCGACGTCTACGACCCGATCGACACGTGGAAGTGGACCGACACGGCCGATTCGGATGGCACCAAGCTCGACCGCTCGGCCGACCGCATGGACCGCACCGGCGTGGCCGGCATCGCGGAGAACGGCACAACGATGAGCCATGTCACGCTTGAGGGCCTGAACATCCACGACGTGGACGGCAACATCTACAACAAGCACATGGCCAACGGCGGCATCTACTTCATGGCTCACTACGCCCGCGAGAACAAGAACGCCGCGGACAACACGTGGCTGCAGAACCACATCTCGCGCTTCGACCACATCACCATCAAGAACAACATCGTCAAGGACGTGGACCGCTGGGGCATCGCCGTGGGCTACACCGCGTACCTCAACTTCATCGACGCGGCGTGGGGCGACGGCAGCATCGACGACGACCTGATCGCCAAGTACGGCCAGACCAACGTGACCATCGAGAACAACTACGTCAAGGGTGCGGGCGGCGACGCCATCACCCTCATGTACTGCGACCGTCCGGTCATCCAGTACAACGTGGGCGACAGCGTCTCGAAGCACATGAACGACGTCGACTACCCGCATGACCGCGAGCACGGCGGCAGGTACGGCGGCTGGGTCGCGGCGGGCATCTGGCCCTGGCGCTGCAAGGACCCGATCTTCCAGTACAACGAGATGTACAACAACCTCAACTCCGAGCACGGCAACGGCGACGGCCAGGCGTGGGACGCCGATTACGGCGACGGCACGCTGTACCAGTACAACTACTCGTACGGCAACTCGTTCGCCTCGCTGATGATCTGCAACCAGTACGCCATCAACACGACGTTCCGCTACAACATCTCGCAGAACGACCGCCGCGGCGTGTTCGACCTGCCGAGCAACGGTCCGGGCAACCACATCTACAACAACACCGTCTACATCGGTAAGGACAGCGCGGTGCTGACCGGCCGATCCAACAGCCAGGCGAAGTTCGAGAACAACATCTTCATCAACGCGACCGACACCAAGAAGACCGAGACGTGGAACCGCGGCAACCAGCACGGCGGCCAGACGTACGACAAGAACATGTACGTCAATTACGCGAACAGGCCCGCCTCCGATTCCAACGCCGTCGAGGTCGCCGATGTGAAGACCGTGCTGGCCAATGCCGGACACGCGCCGAGCGCGCCGAAGGCCGACGGTTCGGTCTATGGCCGTTCCGGCAGCGAGTTCGACGGATACAAGCCCGTTGACGGCTCCCCGGCCATCAATGCCGGCAAGGTCATCTCCGACATGAACGACTACGCGGTCACGAACGACTTCTTCGGCAACACCATCAAGGGAACCCCGGACCTGGGTGCCGTCGAAAGCAACGTGCTCTCCGTCTCCGGCAAGGTCAACGCGTACGAGACCGCCACGGTCGGCGGCTCCAAGGTCGTCTACGTGCCGTTCACCGCGAAGAACCCGACCACAGTCAAGCAGCTTCGCGCGGGCCTGACGGTCGGTGACGGATCAGTCGCCAACGTGTACCGCGGCGGCAACAAGCTGGCGGCCGACGCGGCGATCCAGGCCGGCGACGTGCTGCGCTTCGAGGTCGAAGGCACTTCGAACACGCCGATCGAATACACCATCGCTCAGAAGAACGCCTGGAACTGGGTCGACTGGTTCAAGACCGCCACGGGCGTGGTCTGGAACTCCCAGAAGCAGAATGGCGCCGACGGTGACTGGACGGACATCACGACGTTCTCCACCGAGTACCCGATGTCGAAGTACAACGAGTACTACGGCGCGGGACTCACCGGCAACCTGTCGGACCTGCCGGCGGTGGGAGCTGACCGCCCCGGGCGTCAGGGCCTGTTGGTCGACGACCCGGGTGCGGCCGGCGGCACCGCCATCGTGTGGAAGGCCCCGAAGGCCGGCACCGTGAAGGTCACACTCGGCCGCGACAACGAGCCGCAGCGGCGCAACGCCAACGCTTCGGGCACGGTGACGCTCGCACTGACCAAGAACGGCGAGACGCTGTGCACCGCAGACATCTCCACCGCGCAGACCAAGAACGACGACTTCGTCAATTGCCTGAAATCGGATAAGGGCACGGTGCAGGTGAACGCCGGCGACGTGATTCGCATCGCGGCGACCGCGGCCAGTGGCGCGGCCGCTCCGGACCTGTACGTCTCGCCGGTCGTCACCTATCAGGATGTGGCACCCGTCGAGTCCCAGACGGCGCAGTACGCTGCCTCCTACGACGCGGTGAGCGCCAAGGTCGGCGCCAAGGCCACCGCTACGGTGAAGTTCACGAAGGGCGGCGCCGCCGCCACCCCGACCGGCGTCAAGTCCTACGCGCTGAAGACCGCGGTCGACGGTGTGGCCGTGGATGCCGCGACCGGCGCGGTCACCTACACGCCCGGCGCCGATGCGTACGGCACCACCAAGACCGCGACCGTGGTCGTCACCTACTCGGATGACACCACCGACGAGGCGACCGTCACCTTCAACGTCGAGAAGTCCAACGCGCAGAAGTACAACGTGCTGTACCCGGCCGTGTCCGGCGGCGCGGGCGTCGCGCTCAAGCGCACGCCCAAGTTCACGCTCAAGGCGGACAGCGCCGCGGCGTCCATCCCCGCCGGCACCAAGTTCGCGCTCGGCGCGGGCGCCCCGGCCGGTGCGTCCGTGAACGCCGCCACCGGTGAGGTCACGCTGACCAGCACCCGGGCCGGCACCATCACCGTGCCGGTGACGGTCACCTTCTCCGACACCAACGAGTCCATCGAGGCGACGGCCACGTTCACCGTGACCGCTCCGGCGGCGCTCGGCACCTCCAAGCTGGAGACCGGCACCGCGGACGGCGCGAACGTCATCTATGTGCCGTTCACCTCGAAGACCCCGACCACCGTCGCCGATTTGCTGGCCCTGGTGACCGCCGAGCCGGATTCGGCCCTCAAGGCCGTGTACCGTGACGGCACCAAGCTGGAGGACGCCGCGGCAGTAAAGGCCGGCGACGTGCTGCGCTTCTACGCCGACGGCTCCACCGTCACCGCCGACTACACGGTCGTGCAGAAGAACGCCTGGAACTGGGTCGACGACTTCAAGACCGACTCTCAGGGCCCGATCTGGACGTCGCAGCGTCAGGTGTCCGGCAAATGGCAGACGATTACCGATTTCGGTTCCGATGTGTACCCGCAGACGTACTACGACAAGTACTACGGCGTCGGTGTGGACTATCAGAACAAGAGCCTTCCGGCCGACCGCAGCGCCATCCACGGCCTGATCGCCGACAATCCGGGTGATTCCGCGGCGACGGCGATGGCCTGGACCGCGCCGAAGGCCGGTTCCGTGAAGGTCACGCTGGACAAGGTGACCGGAGCGCACGTCGAGCCGTACATCCGTCAGTCGAACAGCAACGGCAAGGATGTGGTCCTGAAGCTGCTGAAGAACGACGAGGTGATCTGCTCCGCGACGATGACCGATTCCTTCGCGACGGCGACCGGGTTCAACGAATGCCTGGCGTCCGCCAAGGGCACGGTCAAGGTCGCGGTCGGCGATGTGCTGCGCTTCTCGGTGGATGCCGCGGCCGGCGCCTCCAAGTCGTCGATCCACATCAGCCCGGTCATCACCTACACGGATGCCGATGAGCCTTCGCCCGAGCCTGGCCTGTCGGAGCAGTATGCTGCGGCGTATCCGGCTTCGGTTGCGGCGAAGGTGGGCGAGAAGGCCACCGCCGCGGTGTCGTTCACGAAGGGCGGCGCCGCCGCGGATGCCCCGGCGGGCACGACGTTCGCGGTCGCGGGTGACGGGTTCACGGTCGCCGCGGACGGTACGGTGTCGTTCACGCCGACGGACGCGCAGGCGGGCAAGACGGTGACGGCCACGGTGACGGTGACGTATTCGGACAAGTCGACGGATACGGCGACGGTGACGTTCAAGGTCGCCGCCAAGACCGAGCCTTCGCCCGAGCCTGGCCTGTCGGAGCAGTATGCTGCGGCGTATCCGGCTTCGGTTGCGGCGAAGGTGGGCGAGAAGGCCACCGCCGCGGTGTCGTTCACGAAGGGCGGCGCCGCCGCGGATGCCCCGGCGGGCACGACGTTCGCGGTCGCGGGTGACGGGTTCACGGTCGCCGCGGACGGTACGGTGTCGTTCACGCCGACGGACGCGCAGGCGGGCAAGACGGTGACGGCCACGGTGACGGTGACGTATTCGGACAAGTCGACGGATACGGCGACGGTGACGTTCAAGGTCGCCGCCAAGACCGAGCCT
>OAVI01000267.1_pt1 | contig 22658 bp, 15 predicted proteins | sample 1476381 | NCBI WGS metagenome assembly OAVI01 (sample SAMEA2580083, study PRJEB22360) | human gut metagenome | biome: human gut; feature: human-associated habitat; material: faeces | place: Denmark | collected 2008/2010 | reverse complement strand
TGGGATTGTTTGGATTCGGTAAGAAGAAGCATCAGAGCGAGGAAGCTCTTGAGGTGGCCGCCGAAGAAAACGAAGAGGCTGTTGACGCAGCTGAAAACGTTGACGAAGCTCAGGAAGTCGTGGCGCTTCCGGAGTCTTCCGCTGAATACGAGGGCCGCGGTGACGAGCGTGGTCCGTGGGATGTGGAAGATGAGAACGTTCCCGACTACGATGAGTATCTCGATATGGGATCGTATTATCTGCCGTTCCTGAAAGGCATTGAATTGCGCGTGAAGGCCAACCGTGCCACCCAGCAGGTTCTTGGCACCACCATCACCTACGGTTCCTCCAGCGTGGAGATTGAGGCATTCGCGGCCCCGAAGACGCTCGGATTGTGGGATGACGTTCGTGCCGACCTGATTGAAGCCAACAAGGACGCGAAGGAAGTTGAAGGCGTGTTCGGCACCGAACTGGCATTGCCGGTTACCGTCAAGGGCGGACGCAAGGTGCTTACCCGCATCGTAGGTGTCGACGGTCCGCGTTGGATGCTACGTGGCATCTTCTCCGGCAAGGCTGCCACCGATCCTGAGGGTGAGGAAGCAAAGGCATTGAACCAGTTCTTCGCCGATATTGTGGTGGAACGAGGCGATAATCCGTTGGCGCCGCGTGACCTTATTCCTATGCATCCGCCAGTCGCTCCAGCCGAACGCAAGGCGGCAAAGGCTGCTGCGGAAGAGACTGCGCAGAAGACTGAGATTCCAGGCAAGCCGAAGGGTCCATTCGACTCCGACCAGCAGGTCGAGGTCAAGACCACGCTGTCTCGTGGACCGATGTTCTCCGAAGTGCGCTGAGCCACTTGAACCGATAGCTAATACGTATGGCTGAAACCGAAACGAAAAAACGAACCGGTCTTGGTGCGCTTGCCGACGCCGGTAATACTGACGATTTTTCCGTGATCGACGCCATTGGCGGTCCGAGAGGCGTTATCGAATCGATGCTGCCGGGCGTCGTGTTCGTGGTGCTGTTCGTCATCACGTCCAATTTGCAGCTGACCATCGGCGTGTCCGCTGCGTTGGCCGTGTTGCAGGTGATCGTGCGCCTGTGCCAACGACAGTCCGTCATGGGAGCGGTGTCAGGCTTGCTGGCAGTAGGTATTTGCCTGATTTGGGCATGGAACAGTCACGAAGCTCGTAACTATTACATGTTCGGATTCCTTACCAACGCCTTTTACGTTGTTTTGTTGACGATTTCACTGCTGGCCCGAGTGCCTGGCTTAGGATTGGTTATCGAGTTCATCAGAACGTTACCGACCGAGCATTTTCGTGTCTGGCTTGCCGATTGGCGAGGTGACAAGGCGCTCAATCGTGCCTATACCATCATCACCGCGCTGTGGATTGGGGTGTTCTCGCTACGTCTGATCGTGCAGGTGCCGCTCTATCTCGGCAATCACGTTGGCTGGCTGGGAACGGCGCGTCTGCTGATGGGCATTCCGTTCTGGGCGCTCGCGATTTGGGTTTCGTATCTGATCGTGGCGACGCCAATGCACCGGCATAAGATGGTGCAGGAAACTTCTGAATGCGATGCTGAGGTAGCACAAAACACTGAAATGAGGGAAGAGCACTGATGGAATCGACCATCCGCATTGAACGGTACGCCGACCAGGGTCGTTGCGTCGGTCATATTGACGGACGTGTTGTGTTCGTGCGATTCGCATTGCCCGGAGAACTGGTCCGTGTCGCATTGGACGAGCCGCATGATCGTGAGGATCGCTTCTGGACGGGCGAAGTGGCGGAAGTGCTCGAGGCGAGCGAAGACCGTACTGATCCAATATGGTCGTTGGCCGGTCCCCTTGCCATGGGTGGTGGTGTTGGCGGCGCTGACTTGGTGCATGTGTCGCTTGCCGGGCAACTGAAGTGGAAGGCCACGTCGGTGGCCGAACAGATGGCAAGACTTGGCCACGTCGACGTGGAAGTGCCCATTGAGCGTATGCCGGAAGATGATGCGGAGCGAGGTCTGCATTGGCGTACTCGCATCGAGATGATCGCTGATGCTGATGGGCGCCCGTCGATGCACCGTCGAGGCACGCATGTGCGCGTTCCGATTGATACCATGCCGTTGGCCAGCCGTACGTTGCTGGAAGTGGCCGAACGTGAGCATGTGTGGGAAGGGGGCTTCGAACCGGGTTCTCAGATTCGTCTATCCGTTCCGGAACCTCGCGATAATGCGCCAATTTCAGACAATTACGCCGTGCTTGTGAACGGCGAGGTGGTTGCTGGAAGCCGTGAGCTTACGGAAAAGGTGACTGTTGCCGGCCATGAATTCGAATACAACGTGGATGCAGGCGGTTTCTGGCAGATGCATAGGCATGCGCCGATCGCTTTGACTAACCATGTGATTGATTTGGTACGAGGCGAGCTTGACGGTGCCAAATCCGCATGCCTGTGGGATTTGTATTCCGGTTCGGGTCTGTTCACGCTGCCGTTGGCCACGCTGACGGCAGAGCGCACTCGCATGTTGAGCGTCGAAGGCGGCAAAACCGCGGTAAGGAACGCGCAACGTAATTTGAGGCATATTCATCTGGGCAACGTCGATGCGCGTGTGGGCGATGTGGCGAAAACACTTGCCAACGTACGCAATGATCTCGCCAAGCCAGATGTGGTGGTGCTTGATCCACCTCGTGCCGGCGCTCGCGCGAAAGTGTGCAGGCAGATTGCCGAAGCCGAAGCGAAAAGCGCGGTCTATATCGCATGCGATCCGGCAAGCCTCGCCAGAGACACCGCCACCCTCGTGTCACTTGGCTACGAATTGGCGGATATTCGCGCGTTCGACATTTACCCCATGACCCATCATGTGGAGACTGTGGCGCTGTTCAGAAAGCACGAGCAGTGAGCATGCCGTTATTCGCACGTCGTGCGTTTTTTGGAATGACTGCGATTGCGTTGTCTTGCGCGGCGCTATCTGGTTGCGTGCCGTCGAATGCCGCGGTGGGGGATACTCAATCTCCCGATACTGCGGTGGCACACTCCACGGAGGATCGTGACAGCCTGTCCATAACTATGATTGGATCGGATGATGTCACCGCCGATTCCATGGCAATGGGTGCCATGGAAGCCGGTAAACTCAAGCCGGTGTACATTACCGTCTCAGGCACTGTGGACGCGCAATCCACCGCGCAGCAAGGCGTGCGTGACATGGCGCAACGCAAGGCCGACCTCATTATCGTCGCCGGAATCGACGTGAACGAAGCCAATGCCGAAAACTGGAATGATGCTTTGGAAACCGCAAGAAAAGCGGGCGTTCCAGTGGCGCTTCTCAATCCTATCGCCGTGCCGGAAGACAACAAACTCTATGCGGCGACCATGACCATCAACGACCGCATGACCGACGCGACACCGCTCGACGACGCGGTCGTGGCCGTAGCCAACAACGATCCCCACGACCGTGAGATGCTGGTGACTACAATCGACCACTGACATGGCTCTGTGCCCCGCCTACGTGAGATGGATGTCAAATCAGCGCTCGCGAGTACCCTGAAAATTCCCTGAATTTTACCTGTGTTTCACAAGAAGTTGCTCAGAAAACAGGACTGTGACGGTAGGCTGGCAATTATGAGCGAAAGTCGAACAATGCCTCCCATCGAAGAGACGGGGCTCACACAAGGCGAAGTGATTGCCCTCAGAGAAAGCGGACTGAATAACACAGTCAAAGCATCGACCTCGCGTTCTCTTGTCGACATTGTGCGAGCCAACGTGTTCACCCTGTTTAACGGCATCATTTTCGCCGCCATGGTCATGGTGCTGATCACCGGGTCGTGGAGAGATGCGGTGTTCGGTCTGATCATCATCATCAATACCGGTATCGGCATCTGTACCGAGCTGAAAGCCAAACGTACGCTTGACAAACTATCGATTCTGGTGGCCTCCGATTACCTTGTGCATCGCGACGGCAAAGACGTTGAAGTACCGCACAACGATATCGTGCTCGGTGATCTCATGTGGATTCGCTCCGGCGAACAGGTACCCGCGGATGCGCAGATCGTGCACACTTGGGGACTGGAACTGGATGAATCCATGCTCACCGGCGAATCACGGACCGTACGCAAAGGCGAAGGCTGCGACATTTTCTCCGGATCCACCGCCATCTCCGGCATGGCATTGGTGAAAGTCATCGCCGTAGGAGAGCACAGTTACGCGGCCAAACTTACCGCACAGGCGAAGGTCTACAAGAAAACCGTATCTGACCTCAACAAGGGCATCAACACGATTCTGAAATTCATGACCTTCCTGGTGGTGCCGCTCTGCGGACTGCTCATCTGGTCGCAGGCACGCACTGTTGGCGGCTGGAATGTGGCCATTTCAACCGGCGAATGGCGTTCCGCGGTCATTTCCGCAGTGGCCGGTGTGGTCGGTATGATTCCTGAAGGCCTAGTGCTGCTCACCTCGCTGAATTTCGCGCTCGCAGCCATTCGTTTGGCACGTAAGAACACGCTGGTGCAGGAGTTGGAATCCGTGGAGACTCTCGCTCGTGTGGATTGCCTGAACCTTGACAAAACCGGTACTGTCACTGATGGCACCATCCGACTTGATTCCGTGGAATTGCTGGATATTCGAGGCTCCGGCATTATGTGCGACAACGTGAATGAGCATGACGTCAGACAGGCTCTATTCGACCTATCGAACGAAGGACAGCCCAATGGTACAGGGCAAGCGATTCTGTCTGGACTACGGGAACAGGGATTTGCGGACGGCACTGTCGAGGCACGAGTACCGTTCTCGTCGGCGCGCAAGTGGAGTTCGATCTATGACGGCAACGCAGTATGGACGATGGGTGCGCCGGAAGTCATTCTTTCCCAAATCGATGGCGACCATGCCGACATACTCAAGCAAGTCAATGATTTCGCCAACGACGGCAACCGTGTGCTGCTGGTCGCGCGAATCGACGGTGCAGCGCCCGATGATTACGAAACCAATCCAAAACTCAATCCGGCATCGTGCCCTGTCGCATTGGTGTGCTGTTCCGAACATATTCGCGCCGACGCCGAAGAAACGCTTGCATGGTTCCGTGAACAAGGCGTGCGTTGTCGCGTCATCTCCGGCGACAATCCTGTAACCGTCGGCGCGATCGCAAGAAAAGTGCATCTGACCGGCGAACATGAACCACGATTCATGGACGCGCGTGAATTGCCTGCCGACATTACGGAACTGGCACAAGTACTGGAAAACGTGGATGTGCTTGGGCGTGTGCTGCCCGATCAGAAAAAGGCGATCGTGGAGGCATTGCATGCGGGTGAGCATGTGGTGGCGATGACCGGCGACGGCGTGAACGACGCGCTTGCCATCAAAGAGGCCGATCTGGGTATTGCGATGGGCAATGCTGCTCCCGCCACCAAGGCCGTGGCGCAGGTGGTGCTTGTCGATTCGAAATTTTCACATCTGCCCGATGTGGTGGCGCGAGGGCGTCAGGTCATGGCCAATATGGAACGTGTGGCAAGCCTATTCCTCGTGAAAACCGTGTATTCCGCACTGATTTCGTTGGGTGTGGTGTTGACGCAGATACCATTTCCGTATCTGCCTCGCCACATCACATATGTGGGCGGATTGACGATTGGCATTCCGGCATTCATTCTTGCGTTGGCTCCGAACACGCGTCGTTATATTCCAGGATTCCTGAAACGCGTGCTGCATTTTGCTGTGCCCTGCGGTGTGGCGGTTGGATTGTCGATTTTGTCCACGTCGTGGCTGAGCCAGCATCCACACGTTCTTGGTTTGTCGTTTTGGTCCCCGTCGTGGCTGCTGCCGATATTCATGAAGTGGGATGTGCAGGATTCGGGTGCGCAGTTGGCGATGCTGCGTGGAGTCAACGCGATTATTCTGCTCATGATGGGAGTGTTTGTGCTTGCGCGTGTGGCAAGGCCGTTGCATTCGTGGCGTGGCGTATTGGTATTGGCCTTTGCTGTAATTGGATTCGGAGGCATGCTCGTAAAACCGGTGGCGGATTTCTTCGCGCTGGTGGTGCCGACTGGGCAGATGCTGGCTGCGACGACGGTGGCAATGGTGCTTTCGGCCCTCGTTTTCTTGGTGTGTTTGCGTTTGGTACCGAAAATTCTGAGTATTGTCCCATACTTTAAGAAGACACGCCAGAGCTGAATTAACTTGGCTGTATCGTAGGCAACGAATAATCAGCTGTGTTATACAGCCAAGAAGCTCGGAGGTAGCATGTCTGTGCGCGACGACCAGCTCGACACCTTGAAGGTGAACGGCGAGGATTATGAATATTACCGCATCGCAGATCTGCCGGGCATCGATCATCTGCCGTATTCGTTGAAGGTTCTCGTTGAGAACCTGGTACGTAACATCGATGGCGCCAACATCACGGATGATCATGTCAAGGCACTGTTGGATTGGGATCCGGCTGCACAGCCGAGCCATGAGATCCAGTTCACCCCGTCCCGCGTGGTCATGCAGGATTTCACTGGCGTGCCCTGCATTGTGGATCTTGCCACCATGCGTGATGCGGTCAAGGATCTTGGGGGAGACCCCGAGGTCATCAACCCGCAGGTGCAGTCCGACATGGTCATCGACCATTCCGTACAGATCGACAAGTACGGCATCGCCGACGCGGTCGAACAAAACATGGACATCGAATACCAGCGCAACGGCGAACGTTACCAGTTCCTGCGTTGGGGCCAGCAAGCATTCAAGAACTTCCGCGTGGTACCGCCGGGAACGGGTATCATCCACCAGGTCAATATCGAATATCTTGCCAAGGTCATCATGACCAAGGTCGAAGAAAACAGTGGCAAGACTCTTGCCTACCTTGATTCCTGCGTGGGCACCGACTCTCACACCACCACCGTCAATGGCTTGGGCGTGCTCGGCTGGGGTGTTGGCGGCATTGAAGCCGAAGCGGCCATGCTTGGCCAGCCGATCTCCATGCTGGTGCCGCGTGTTGTCGGTTTCAAACTCATTGGTTCCATTCCCGAAGGCGTCACCGCCACCGACGTGGTGCTGACCATCACTGACATGCTTCGTCAGCATGGTGTGGTCGGCAAATTCGTGGAATTCTACGGTGATGGCATCGCCTCGGTGCCGCTGGCCAATCGTGCCACCATCGGCAACATGGGGCCGGAATTCGGCTCCACCTGTGGCATTTTCCCGATCGACGGCGTCACTCTCGACTATCTGCGCTTGACCGGCCGTTCCGAAGACCAGATCGCATTGGTCGAAGCGTATGCCAAGGCGAACAAGCTGTGGGGCGACACCACCGATCCGAACTACGTCGAACCGCAGTATTCCGAATACCTGGAACTCGACCTCGGTACTGTCGTGCCGTCGATCGCAGGCCCGAAGCGCCCGCAGGATCGCATCAAACTGTCTGAATCCAAAGCGAAATTCGCCGAAACATTGCCCGCGTACGAGACGGACAAGACCGTGCAGGAGCCGGTTGCCGTTTCCACAGACTTCCGCGGCGAATTCAACATCACGAACGGTGATGTGGCGATCGCATCCATCACCTCGTGCACGAATACGTCCAATCCGTCCGTGATGATCGCAGCCGGCCTGATTGCACGCAACGCGCATGCCAAGGGTTTGAAGCCCAAGCCGTGGGTCAAGACCTCGCTCGCACCGGGCTCCCAGGTTGTGGCCGACTATCTTAAGGCGGCTGGCTTGCAAGACGATCTCGACGCGCTCGGTTACCAGCTGGTCGGTTTCGGCTGCGCCACCTGCATCGGCAACTCCGGCCCGCTGCTGCCGGAAATCTCCGAAGCCATCAATGCCAACGATCTGACCGTCACCTCAGTGCTGTCGGGCAACCGCAATTTCGAAGGCCGCATCAGCCCGGACGTCAAGATGAACTATCTGGCATCCCCGCCGCTCGTCATCGCCTATGCGCTCGCAGGCACCATGGATTTTGATTTTGAAACCCAGCCGCTTGGCAAGGATTCGGACGGCAATGATGTGTATCTGAAGGATATCTGGCCCACCAATAGCGAAGTCGCCTCCGTGGTGGATGGTACCGTCAGCCGTGAGATGTTCCTGAAGGATTACGCTTCCGTATTCGAAGGCGACCGTCGTTGGAAAGGACTTGACGTTCCTGAAGGCGAACTGTTCGCATGGAATGAGGATTCCACCTACGTGCGTAAGCAGACGTTCTTCGATGGCATGAAGGCTACTCCGGATCCCGTCGAAGACATTCATGGCGCCCGCGTGCTCGCGCTGCTCGGTGATTCCGTGACCACCGACCATATTTCTCCGGCCGGCGCGTTCAAAGCTTCCAGTCCTGCTGGCAAATACCTGACCGACCGTGGCGTCGAACCGAAGAACTTCAACTCCTATGGTTCTCGTCGAGGCAACCATGAGGTCATGGTACGTGGCACGTTCGGCAATATCCGACTGCGCAACCAGTTGCTCGCGTCCGTGGGAGAAGAGGTCACTCCGGGCGGTTTCACCTACGATTTCCTCGACCAGAAGCCGACCACCATTTTCGAGGCGTCCCGAGACTACATCGAGCACGATGTGCCTCTGGTGGTACTTGCCGGTAAGGAATATGGCACCGGCTCCTCACGTGATTGGGCCGCCAAGGGAACCGTCATGCTGGGCGTCAAAGCCGTTATCACCGAAAGCTTCGAACGTATCCACCGTTCGAACCTGATCGGCATGGGCGTGCTGCCGTTACAGTTCCCCGTAGGCGAATCCTATGAGAGCCTCGGCCTTGACGGTACTGAAACATACGATATTGCCGGCGTTGAAGAACTCAACAATGGCATTATTCCGAAGACGGTGCATGTCACTGCCACCCACGAAGACGGTTCCGCAACCGAATTCGACGCGGTCGTGCGCATCGACACCCCAGGTGAGGCCGACTACTACCGCAACGGAGGCATCCTCCAGTATGTGCTGCGCAATCTCATGAAATAAATAATCACATGATTGAGATCAGCAAATAACAAAGCCCGTGTCACACTGTGCAATGCAGTATGACACGGGCTTTGTTGGTACCGGTTTTTCATGTGTTTGATACTATGGCGGAATTGGTCTGTCTCGTCACATTATTGACCCAACGATACTTTCGATAATGCAGCAAAGCAGGAATCATCTTGATGCATTCGTCGGTATTCAGCAAAGCATAGACCGCCAATACCGGCAGCTTCCATACGAAAGCCGCCAACAGACCGACCGGTACGACAATCAGCCACATAACGATCGCATCGCAGACAAGTCCGAACCGGGAATCGCCTCCGGCAGGGAAAATACCGGCGATAGTCAGATTGGTCATGCACCCGCATGCCGCATAATAGGCGCAGATAAACAGCATAATTGACAGATAATGCGTGGCCTGTGGCGTCAATCCCGCCCATTGCAATGCCAAAGGACGTACCGCGATAATCAACAGGCCGGTTCCAACGCCAACTGCCGCCACCAGTACACAGAGCCTATCGCCCATAACCTTCGCCTGATCGAAAGCATTGCGGCCAAGCAGATTACCGACAAGAATGCCGCCCGCATTGCCAAGGCCAAGACTCAAACAGACCAACAGATCCTTGACGATATTCGCAATGGAATTGGCCGCCACCGCATCAGTACCAAGATGACCCATAATCACGGTGTACATGGTGAAACCGCAACCCCAAACCAGCTCATTGCCAAGCACGGGCAGACTATACTTCCAAAAATCCTTCTGCAACGCCACATCCGGATGCAGCATCATCGACAACCGCAAACGTGGGCGACCATTGTGGCTGGCTACAAGCACAGACCACACCAGTTCGATGGCTCGGGAAATCACCGTGGAAATCGCCGCACCGAAAATACCTAATGCAGGTAAACCGAACCAACCATAGATCAGCACCGCGTTCAGCGCAACATGCACGATCACGCCAACCGTGCTTATCGTCATTCCGGTGACCGCCGCACCCACATTCTTCATCAGACACAAATACATCTGCGACAAACCGATGAACAGGTACGAAACCGACGAAACCCGCAAATACTGCGAGCCGATGGCAATCAGCGTTATGTCGTTCGTCATAATCGACATCAACGTTTCCGGAATGAGTAGCGTCAATGCGAAAAACACCAGCGACAATCCGCCGGCATACAGCATGATGAACGCCAATACACGTTCGACGGCATTCGTGTTGCCCGCACCCCAATACTGGGCCACCAGAATACTCATGCCAAGCGTGAGCGCGGCAAGACACAAGCTGAAAATGAACTGGAACTGCGTGGCAAGAGACACTGCCGACAGCTCGTTTTGACCAACGTTCGTCAGCATAAGAGTGTCGGCGCACGATGACAGCGCCAGCATTAGTTGTTGAAACGCGATGGGCAGGGCGAGCGTCAACGTCTGTCGAAGAAACTCGCGCAAAGTGATGGAAGATTGCATGATGATGTGAGGATGGTTGGTGCGTGTAGGAAATGTACGAGAAATACATTGATGGGGTGCGGGCGATGATAACCGATGCCCGCACCCGAGTGAAATTGCGGTGCGTGAACTAACGATTTACTGAATCGAATCCTTCCAAGCGCGATATTCCGCTGCCTTGCCTTCCCAATATTCGCGGTCGGCATCGGTGATCTCACGGATCACGTGACATGGATTGCCGACTGCCACCGAATGCGAAGGAATATCCTTGACCACTACCGATCCCGCGCCGATCACCACATCGTCACCGATGGTAATGCCGGGGCCGACCACCACATTGCCGCCGAACCAGACATCATTGCCGATGGTGATCGGGCGTGCACCTTCCGGCCCAGAGGAACGTACGGCCGCATCAATCGGATGATACGGCGTGTACAGGCTCACGCGAGGTCCGAAAAAAACGCGGTCGCCGATGGTGATGCGTGCCACATCAAGGAAAATGCAATCCATATTGGCATAGAAATTCTTGCCGATGAACGTGTTGCATCCATAATCGCAATTGAATGGTGGCTCTACGAATCCGCCTTCTCCAAAGGCACCGAACAATTCGTGAAACAGCTCGTCACGTTCCTTGAACGCGTCGTACTTGGATGTGTTGATGGCCTGCACCAAGCGACGTTTGCGCATATTCGCATGCTGTTGTGGACTATCGGCCACATACAGTTCACCGGAGAGCATGCGCTCCCACTCATCTGCCGCTGGCTGCTTTGCAGTATCTGCCATGGTAATGCTCCTGTGTTATGAGTCGTGCGACAGCATGCCGCACGCCCCTTCTGGTCAATAATGTTCTTACGCATATCATTCAATGGCATGATTGCCCGGCAACACAGTATCTGCCTGTATTATCGTTCCCAGAATTTGCATTATTTACCGAAATGGTGAAATACAGTGGTGAATGATATGGCATGCGACATGACCGTGACGCAAGCAGAAAGCGCGGCAACAGGCGGTTTGAACGTTTCTTGTGTATGCATGCCGATCACTGGATGGGGACGTTTGCCCAATGGTGCGGAAATGGTGCAATACGACGCTCCGATGTTCTTCTCATTCACCGAGCATTCGTTATTGAGCCAATATCCGAACATGCGTGCGGAATGCCATTGGCATATCGATTTCGAATTCACTTACATTATGCGCGGCCATATGTGGTATTTCGTGAATGGCGAAACAATCCGCCTCGATGAAGGTCAAGGCATATTCGTTAACTCGCGACAACTGCATTACGGTTTCACCAAAGACAATGCGGAATGCGAATTCTCATGCACATTGCTCAATCCCACGCGAATGGGCGCGCCCAATGCGGTATACGAACGATTCATAGCGCCGATTCTGACGGATTCATCAATGCCATATATCGTGTTCGATGCCGACAGTGAATATGGTAATGCGCTGGTTGACGGCATCAGACGAATCCATCGCGCGAAATTCGGCTGTTCGACATGCAACGAACATCCGGCGTTGTCTGGTCCGGTTTCTTCTGAATTCGTTTCATCCGAACCGGTTGACATGTTGTATAGAAAGCTGTGGTCCGATAGTGAATCGTTGACTGTACTGAGTTGTTTCTATGCCATGGTACGAGCATTGACGGCGTTTGCGGAGGAACGAGAAGGGGATGGTTCTCATGTTGGTGGCGTTGATGAGGCGAAAATTGCCGCGTTGCGCAGCATGATTGATTATGTGCAACAGCATTATCATCAACGGGTTACGTTGGCGCAGATTGCTGCTGCGGGGTGTGTGGGACGTACGCAATGCGCGGTGTTGTTTCACGACATGGTTGGGCAGTCGCCGATTGAGTTTGTGAATGATGTGCGCGTTCGCGCTGGCGCTGAATTGCTGGCGACCACGCAATTGCCGGTTGCGGAGATTGCGGTGCGGGTGGGATTCTCACGTTCGTCGTTTTTTGCGCGAGTGTTTCAACGATATATGCATGTTACGCCATCGGCCTACCGCAGAAGCATGCGCAGATAAACGCGTTTTTGCGGTAGGCCGACGGGGTACGTGATCAGCGCAATGCTGAAGACATATGTGATCGCCTATGTTATTTGGCGAGTTGTGTGGTAGCGGGGGAGGCGAGTGTTGGCCTTGTGCGTCGAATGCGTCCAAAAGTGAGGCCAAGACAGATAAAAGTCACTCCGAACAGTGCCACCAAGCCAATGGATGATGCCCATAGTCCGATATTCACGCCGGTGGATGCTGCGGTGCCAATGCCGAACACCTGATCGATTGACGTGCAGAACCACCATCCAGGCAACAGCTTACCGATGGTGATCATGGGATCCGGCATCATGTCCACAGGAAATGACATGCCGGAGGTGAACATGACCAGCAGAGCGAACACGTTGACGAAGCCATTCGTCGCCATTTCGTTGAAGCCTGCCGATCCCAGCAGAAAGCCGCATGCGATCGCCATGAACGTGTAAGTCAGCAGCGACACGAATGACAGTCCGACATTCATGATGGTGAGCCCGTCAAGGGAGACTCTGGCCAACATCATCAGCAGGAACGTCACCGCAGTGTAGGCCACGCATACCAGCAGGCCGAACGCTCCGCATGTCAACATTTGCTGCGCTTCCAACGATACCGTGCGTGCGGGCGACGAGTAGAGTCTGCGCCTGATCTCACTGTCGTTGAACGTGCTGACCACCAAGAACGTGCATACCGGCATGACCAGCAGCAGCGGATACAGGCCGGTTTTGATCGTGCCCGCGAATGCCGGCGCACCCAGCGTGGCTGTGCTTTCATCTTCGGAAGATGAAGGCACTACGGCGATATGCGATTGTTTCGTATCGTCGTTGGCAACATTCAACACCGTTGTCATGGCGGTGCCGAGTTCACGTTGCGATTGCGGCAGACCAAGATAGGAGGTACGCGTCAAAGAAAGGAATTCGTTGACTTCCAGCTGAGCCAGGGATCCAGCCCCGGAAGCATAGCTGACTACAGTATCGATGGTTGGCTGCGTATCCGTGCCGCCGTCCGCGTACTGTAAATAATGTTCGGCGAAACCTTCTGGTACGATCGCGATCAAATCAACATAATTCGATGCGGCAGCCTGCTGCAATGATACGGAATCGTCGTCAATGTCGACTATCTCACCATCCAAGGCAAGATAGGAACGCAACGATTCCGTCACATGCTCAGCGTTATTATCACGGTCGATCACTGCGATGCGGGCTGGTTTCGGTTCATACGTCGATGCTCCGGCAGCTGAGGAGCCTCGCATGATCTGCCAGCTGAGGGAGAACATCATTGTGCCGATCAGCACCAAGTAGATGATCACATACAATTTGCGCGCCTTGAGAATGCGCATCGCGGCTTTACAGGTGTTCATAACGCTGCCTCCTCAGCAGAACGGTCGCCATAGCAAGCCAGACTAGGCTCATTGCAGCCAGCACGCCCACCGTGGTGAGGAACGGCTGGAAACTGTCGTAATACAGAATGTCGTAGAACAGGTTCGTTACCTGCTGTGCCGGATTCAATGTGCTTAATATGGGCGCGTGCTGCGCTATCTGATCGCTCAGATCCATGGCGAACGAACCATATAAACCGGAAAATAGTGAAAGGATGCAAGCCAAGGCCGTACACAATCCCTGCTTGGCACCTGTGGGAATACCCGGCAATGCGCCGATTAACGTGCCAAACGCGCTCGTGGCGAACGATGCCATCAAACATGCGCACAAACCGGCCCATTCACGGCCGCCAAGGGAGATCTGACAGCCGAAACGGATGTACAGCATGGCCACAGTCAGACTCAGGAACGAGCAGATCCAACTGGAAAGGAAACCGGCGAGCAACTGCTGCAATTTCGGCAGGGGAGCGACGGAACGTCGGATGCCAAGCGCCGAAAGATTCGCCTGCGCCATCGACACCGCATTCACGGCGAAACTCATGGCCATCATCGCAGCCATGCCAAGCAGCGCGTAATAGTAGCGTGCGGTGCTGCTCGGTTTGAAATTCGTCAACTGGATTTCTTTCGTGAACCCGCTTGATGATCCGATACTGCCGGTGAATGCGTCGTCCAGCAAAGCCGACGGATTATGCTGTGCGGTATTGATCACCACGTTGGTGTTGCGATTGTACAAGTCCACGATATTGCCCAATACCGTCAGGGAAATGTCCAAACTGCCGCTTGATGCCATCACATCCGTGACGGACGATTGCGTGGCCTGCGAAATGGCCAACTGCAGTTTCCCTTCGCCGTCGACTGATAGCGCGCCTTGCGCCTTCCCATCGGAAAGCAGCTGATTCGCGGCCTGCACTGAGCTGGTTTTCGTGGCCGTGATGAGCTTCGGCGTGGCACCATCATCACTGTCGGCCTTTATATGATCGCCGTCGGCATCGGACGAAATGCCGTCAACTAACGTTTGCGCGCCAGGGGAGGCGCGCCAATCGTCATTATCGACCACGACGACATCGATCGTGCGCAATTCGTAACTTTCTGCGATATTGCCGAACATGCCGTTGAACATGGTTGCCAGAATGATGGGAAAAGCGAACAGCCAGAACAGTTGCGACTTTTCCCTGAAATGAAGTTTCAGATTGACCAGCAGTGTCTGCAGCATAATGACAAACCTTTCAGATCGTGGTTTCCATTAGTCGCGCAACGCGGTGCCGGTCAGCTCGAGGAACACGTCGTTCAGCGTCGGCTGCCGGGAGGAAAGATGCCCGATATTCGTGCCGTTGGTTTTCAGCAACGTCAGTACGTCAAGAAGATTGTGATCGCCTCTGCGGCAACGCACCGTCAATTCGTGACCGTCATAATCGGCACCGACCACACATGGCAGCGCTCTCAGCTCTTCCAACGTCTTCCTTGTGCCGGACTCATCGTGAGTACCGCCCAAGTCATCGGTTTCCACGTTGATACGTTCGCCGGTGTCAATCATCGTCTTCAACTCGTCGGCAGTGCCCAATGCCAGATGCCTGCCGTGGTCCATGATGAGAATGCGGTCGCAGATCTGTTCGACCTCCTCCATGTAGTGGCTCGTGTAAATCACCGTCGCGCCTTCGCGGTTAAGCCGCTGAATGCCTTCCAGAATCGCATTGCGGCTTTGCGGGTCGACGGCAACGGTCGGCTCGTCGAAGAAAATCAGATCCGGCTTATGCGCCACACCGCATGCGATGTTCAATCGGCGAAGCAAACCTCCCGACAGTTTCGACGGACGGAACTTGCGGTAATCGCGCAAGCCTACGAAATCCAGCGCATCCGCAACCATCGCATGGCGATGAGCCCTGTCGGGAACATACAATGAGCAGAAATAATCGATATTCTCCTCAACAGTCAGCTCGTTGAACACGGCAACATTCTGAGGCACAATGCCAATGCGACGTTTCAGCGCATAACTGGTCGGGCCTATCGGTTCGCCGAACACGCGCACCGTGCCCTCATCGAACGTGAGCAACGCGAGAATGCAATTGATCGCAGTGGTCTTGCCTGAACCATTCGGGCCAAGCAAACCGAAAATCTCACCTTCACGCACGTCAAGGTCGAAATAGTCAAGCGCAAGCATATCCCCATACCGTTTGACCAGCTTCGACACCTTGACCGCGCTGCCGAAACGCTCATCAGTGACGCGTTCCATATGCCCGTTCATAGCAACTCCTTACCTCACATGTTCCACCGCGATGGCGGCCGTTGTTCGATGATGATTCCATTCTCTCCGATGGCCAATGGCAAACCCACGCAAGCGGCCAACGGACACCGGTCTCAGCGTGTGCGCAGACGATAGGTCTTCCACACGTCGCTGAGCTTTTGGCCGTTCGACGTGCGTTTCCATACGGTCAATCCCGCCGAACTGCCGCCAACGGCGCGTGCGGCCGCGGTCGGCGTGGAATATTCGTTGCCGTCATCCATGCGCAGCTTGCCTTCCGCGGTGACGGTCGCCACCCAACGTTCGCCCTTGCGAGGCCGATCCCACACCAGCGTCTCGCCGGGAATAAGCAGACCTGCCTCAAGCACTTGCGCGATGGACACACGTTTGGACGTCGGCGAGGTGGATGTATCCTTAACGCTCAACGATTCCTCGCTGAGCATGGACAGATCATTGCGTTCGGCATCATAGCGGATATTCCAATAGTCGGCGATCAGACGAACGGTCTCATCCTGTCGATACTGCAAGGTTTGGGGCGTGCAGTCCGCGATGTCGGCCAGCTCTGCGGTGAGTGGGAATCGTTTGGAACTCGGCGACAGCAGCATGCGGTCACGACGATCCTCATAAGAGGCCAATTCTGCAATCTGCTTGTCGTTGGCTTGGCTGAGCGCAAGATTGCCGATGCGGTTGGCCCAATGGTCTCGCGTCGCTTCAGGCCATGTGGCGAACGATGAATCAGAAACTACCTGCTCCGGCATGATCGGCAAAGCATTGAGGCTACGTGGACGGATGATACGATGCCCGGCCCGCTGCTCGTTGGCACGCACCAGCAGCAGTTTCTTCATGGCGGGACTGGTCTGCAACTCGCCACGCAGGTGGGCGAGCGCGCTGCGACGGTCTTCGTCGGTGATGAGCAGTCCTCGGATTTGTTGGATGGTGTGGTTTTTGTCGAGGTCGCGGATGGTGCTGGCTGAGCGTGTGCGGCGGCTGAGTGGGGTTTGTCTGTTGAGACTATCTACGCCGGTTGCGCGTTCCAGGGCCGCGAGTACGTCGTGGAGTCGTTCGAGGTCGTGCAGCTGTGGTTCTTCGAGGTCTTTTTTCGAGGTGCGTGTGGCTGTTGGCGCGTGTGTACCTGGAGTGGAGAATATGCGTGTGTCGGGGTTGCCGAGGTTGCGGATGGAGTTGACGAGCGCCCACATGGCCACGGGTTTCCAGTCGGTGGTCTGGTAGTCGTTGAGCGCGACGAGTTGGCCGATGATGTCATCTGGCAGGTTGGCGTCGGTCGGGTGGTCGATGATGCGCCAGGCGTTGGCGTAGGGGGCTAGTAGATCGTCGATGAAGGAGATGACGTTCTGTTTCTTGACGTATGGTTTGAGCACGTCTTTGTGGAATTCCTCAAGCAGTTGCGTGCAGACGGCTTTATGCGAGATGATGAGGTGGATGTCGCTGAAGAATGCTTCGAGTGTTTGTGCGTCATCGCCGAGCGGGTCCATGATGTCGTCCCAGCGGGAGGCGTAGGCGTTGTGTGCGGCTGGGGAGATTTCTGCAATGGTTCTTGCTTTGAATACGTCGGATGCGGTGAGGGGTACTCCGCGCATGTTCATGACGTCGAAGATGCGGTGCGCGCCGGCGAGGTCGTCGGTGGTTACGATGACGAGGGTGACTTCGTTGACGAGATATGAGGCAAATGCGCGGCGGTCTTGGGTTGGCATTTTCGCGAGTTCGTCGAATACTTGTCTGGTGTTGATGGCGATGTTGCGTTGCGCGTGCGATTCGATGTCGTTGTCGCGCAGGTCGAACAGTCCTTCCAGATCACCTTCCTGTACGTACATGCGGAAGAAGTTGGTGTCGCGTTCGCGTAGTTTGAGGCGTGGCTCGGCTTTGATGCCGCGTAGTTTGTCTCCTGGTTCGACGATGAGGTCGTTGAGGCTTTCGATGAGTTCGGGGTCGTCTTCCAGTTCGCGTAGTACGGAAATGATGATGGAAAGTGAGATGAGGCGTTGTTGTCCGTCGATGACCTGGTATTTGGTTTGTCCATCACGGACGAGGATTAGCGATCCGAGGAAGTACGGTGTGCCTGGATTGTGACATGCATCCTGCAGATCGGTGACCAGTTGCGAGATGTTTTCCGTTTGCCAGGTGTACGCGCGTTGGAATGATGGGATGACGAATCGGTAATCCGAAGTGAAAATCTTGCCTAATGGTTTTTCCGTTGCGTTGATTGACATGGCGTTCCCCTCGTTGCGTTGCTCTGTGTTCAAGTGTACGAGTGTGTGATGTCATAGTCGTGGCGGCAGGTCGGCGCGCTCGGTTTGGTGCTGAGCTTCATTTCGATCCCAGTCTTTCGCGTTCGGCGCACTCCCCGTGTCGAACGCGAAACCTACGCAGGCTTTGAAGAAAATACGAGATTAAGCCAATATTCATGAAATCGTCAGGAAAATGCCGTATCGTGATGCGCAGTCGAGCAAAAAAGGAGCGATTATGGCATTCGGTCAGCAGCCCCAGGGCAACAACGCCCAGAATAACGGCTTCAACAATCAATACCAGTACAACCAACAGTACAACCAGTACAATGCGCAGCCGCAATATGCCTACGCGCCCAACGGTACCGCCGCAGTCAACGTGCAGGCCAGCTATTCCTACGAGCAGGCCGAACGCAGTTCCGTCAACAGCGCATACACGCACATGACCCTCGGTTTGATCGTCACCGCCGTGGTCGCCATTATCACCCAAATGAGCGGCGCGTACCTGGCACTCATCCAAACCACGGGCATCATCGGCATCTTCGCCCCCGCCGTCATTGAAATCGTGCTTGCCATATACCTTGGCGCTCGCATCCATAAAATGAAGGTCTCCACCGCATACGTCATGTTCTACGTGTATGCGGCGCTCATGGGCTTCACCCTTAGCACCATCTTCATGGCCTACGATCTTGGTACCATCGGCATTTCCCTCGCATTGTGTGCCGGCTTCTTCTTCGCGCTCACCATGCTCGGACGCACCACCAAGATCAATATGCTCAAGGCCGGCCCCATCCTTTTCGTCGGCCTCATCATGCTTATCTTCGCCGAAGTGATTCTCATGATCTTCGCTCCCGGCAACACCACCCTCATGATCGTCTCCGCCATCGGCCTCCTGCTTTTCGCTGGTATGACCGTCTACGACGCCCAAGCCACCCGCGCCATGCTTGAACAGTATTCCGCCCAAGGACCCGAAATGATCAAGAAGGTTTCCATCCTTTGCGCGCTGAATCTGTATTTGGATTTCGTGAACATGTTCATGTATATTCTCCAGCTTCTCGGCAATCGCGACTGAAATCCAAATGACGGAGCATTCCCGGCATTGCTCCTCAGTCGACGTAACGGATAAAGCCTGACCAGAATGTGGTCAGGCTTTATCCGTTGGTAAAAGACATGCTTTACGGTGGGTGATCATGCAAAGAAAAGAGATTGGCGGAATGGCATGCCTCGTACTGGCGGCCCTCATTTGGGGATTCGCATTCGTGTCGCAAGTGCAAGGCATGGACTCCACAACACCGCTGTTCTTCGGAGCTACCCGATTCACCCTTGGGTCCATCTCGTTGATACCGTTGCTTTGGTTTCGCCGCAACACCATAGCGGAACAAGAGCGTAAACGCCGTGAAACCCAAGGAAAACCGTCCATCACCCTCGGCAACGGCGCAATCGTTGCCATGCCGAAATGGACCGGCAATCCCATCGTGGTCAGCATCACCTGCGGAATCGTGCTTTTCACCGCAAGTACCGTCCAACAATACGGCATTCTTTACTCTGGGTCGGCGGGACGATCCGGCTTCATCACCGCGCTATACATCGTTATGACTCCGCTGCTTGCCTTCGTCATACTGCGTCGACGAGTGCACCTCAGCGTCATCATCAGCGTCGCCATCTCCGTTATCGGCTTCTACCTACTGTGCGTCACCGATGGATTCGGATCTATCACCCTGGCGGACATGGTGCTGCTGTTCACCGCGGTCCTCTTCGCAGGGCATATCCTCGTCATAGACACCTTCGGGCGAGGCATGGACCCCATCCTGCTTTCATTCGGGCAGATCACCACCACCGCGATTCTCAGCTGGATTGGCTCTATCATCGAAGGCTCCATCGACTGGGCCGGTGCCGCGCAAAGCTGGATCGCCATCGTCTATACGGGCGTCTGCTCCGCTGGCGTAGCCTATACGCTTCAGGTTATAGGGCAACGACTTGTGCCTCCGACCAGAGCGTCCGTGATCATGTCGCTCGAATCGTTCTTCTCCGCGGTCGGCGGCGCACTCCTGCTTGGCGAGATCATGACCACCCGAGCCTACATCGGCTGCGCGCTCATCTTCGCGGGCACCATACTCGCCCAGCTGCCCATCGATCAGCTTCTGCACGCGGTCAAATGCAGGCAGGTGGACGTCAATCGGCCTTAGGAGCCTCGCCAACCTGAGGCGCGCCATTAATGTCGCGGTGGATGTTTTGCATCTGCGTTTCGATATTCTGCAGACTCCTCGCGCAATCAAGCAGCGTTTGCGAATGCTCCGACAGCTTTGTGTCAGGCAGATCCGTCTTATAGCGCAGCGCGTGCTCCAAACTCGCCCAATAATCCATGGCGATAGTGCGGAACTGCACTTCCACAGGCGTGTAATGCGGTCCGGAAGACAGAAAAACAGGTACCGCGTAAATCACATGCAGCGAACGGTAACCATTCTGCTTCGGATTCTTGATGTAATCCTTCACGCGCAACACCTGAATATCGTTCTGGGCAGACAGATAATTCGATACTGAATACACGTCATCGCGATAATTGCAGATCACACGAATGCCGGCCACGTCAAACAGATTGTCTTTGACCGACTCCACCGTCAGCGGCAGCTCCTTACGTTTCAGCTTGCCGAGAATGGAATTGACGGACTTCAACCTGCGTTCCATATGATGGATGGGGTTATGGGAGAAACGCACTTGGAATTCGGAATCAAGAATCTCCAACTTGGTGCTAATCTCATACATCGCACCTTCGTACACCTGCATTTGATCGATGAATTCGGTGATCTGATCGGATGGCAACGGACCGTCGTCGAAACTTACCGATTTCAATCGCGCTTGCAGCTCGCTGGTATTGATGCGGCTTTGTCTATCAAGTATCACGGTTCCATAGTGTACCCAAAAGGAGCATAGGAAACTGAAAAAGCGCTGAAAAAAACGTTATCCCTTCAATCTTTCAACATGCCACGCATAGTACGGCGCGTGCTGGGAATCCCTGCCGATAGCATGGAACATTATGAACGAAGACATGATGACCGAGGCGGAGCGCGCCTCGAAACTTGCGGAACCCACCACGGGAGACACCGCCACGCGAGGCAAAGGCGTGTTCTATGTGCACACCCTCGGATGCCAGATGAACGTGCACGATTCCGAACGTATCTCAGGCGTGCTTGAAGCGGACGGCTACGTGCCCGCCACCGAAGAGCAATACCTCGACCATGACGTGGATCTCATCGTCATGAACACGTGCGCGGTGCGAGAAAACGCGGCGGAGCGCATGTACGGCACCATCGGCCTGTGGGCCGAAAGGAAGCGCCAGCGCCCGAACCTGCAGATCGCCGTCGGCGGCTGTATGGCGCAGCTCGACCGTGAGAAAATCGCAAAAAAAGCGCCATGGGTCGACGCCGTGTTCGGCACGAAGAACATTGGTTCACTGCCGCAGCTGCTCGATCAGGCACGTATCGAAGGTCACGCCCAGGTCAAGGTCAAAGAGGAACTCAATTACTTCCCAAGCCAGCTTCCCACCGACCGTGCGTCGAAGGTTTCAAGCTGGGTGGCCATCTCCGTCGGATGCAACAACACCTGCACATTCTGCATCGTGCCTACCACCCGAGGCAAGGAACATGATCGTCGCCCGGGAGACATTCTTGCCGAAATCCGCCAGTGCGTGGACGAAGGAGCCAAGGAAGTCACGCTGCTCGGCCAGAACGTGAACTCGTTCGGTTACGGCATCGGCGACCGTTTCGCCTTCTCCAAGCTACTACGCGCATGCGGTGAGATCGAAGGATTGGAGCGCGTGCGATTCACTTCGCCGCATCCCGCCGCCTTCACCGACGACGTGATCGCAGCCATGGCCGAAACGCCCAATGTCATGCACCAGCTGCACTTCCCGCTGCAGTCCGGATCTGACCGAATCCTGCGCGCCATGCGCCGTTCGTATCGTTCCGCGAAGTTCCTTGACATTCTGCGCAAAATACGTGAGGCCATGCCGGATGCGCAGATCTCCACCGACATCATCGTCGGTTTCCCGGGTGAAACCGAAGAGGACTTCCAAGAAACCCTGCGCGTGGTGGAGGAGGCGAGATTTGCGTCCGCATTCACCTTCATCTATTCGCCGCGCCCAGGCACTCCGGCCGCTGAAATGGAGCAGGTGCCGCACGATGTGGTCCAAGACCGGTTCGAACGACTCGTGGCATTGCAGGAACGCATCACCGAAGAAAATCTCAAAACCTTCGAAGGCCGTGACGTCGAAGTGATGGTCACCGGCGCATCCGGCAAGAAGGACGCCGCGACCCATCGCGTCACCGGGCGCGAGAAAACCGGCGTGCTCGTGCACGTCGGTGTGCCCGAAGGCGAGCCGATGCCGCAGGTAGGCGATTTCGTGACCGCCACCATCACCCATGCGGGG